>Ga0164296_1000019_pt1 | contig 201094 bp, 200 predicted proteins | sample GEODES057metaG_FD_113533 | JGI IMG/M metagenome (GOLD analysis project Ga0164296, IMG submission 113533) | Dystrophic lake water microbial communities from Trout Bog Lake, Wisconsin, USA - GEODES057 metaG | ecosystem: Environmental > Aquatic > Freshwater > Lake | place: USA: Trout Bog Lake... | reverse complement strand
TTGTAAAGCAGGGCGATGTTGAAATACGTAAGCTTAATTTCTCTCAACCAGACGAAATTCGAAAGTATCCCTATGATATTGCGATCCTTCAAACAGCGCCATTTCATTTACGAGATCAATATGTACGAATTGGCGCACCAGGAGCTAAGTCATTTGTGTCCATTGCAGAAGCAAAGAAGGCAATTGCAGGTGCGGTAATTGTATTCGATAATGTTAACCCAGATGCAGAAGGATATGGATTTTTATCTCTTAATTGGCCGGTTGAAATGGAAGTGGAAGGAACCATGTATCATTCTGCGCGTCAGGCAATCTTTGGAGAGTTGGCAAAATCATTTGGCGATGAAGCACATCGTCAGGCGATTATGATAGCAGAGAAACCAGAGGATATTCATTACACAGTGAATGATGTTCCTGGAGATGTAGAGGCAAATAAAGAAAAATGGGATGCAACATTTCGTGATTTGATCGATATCGTAAACTTACATAAATTCATGCAATATCCTGAATTAGCAGGACGTTTATTGGATACTCATGATGCAAAACTCGGTGCATATGAACCGGATGACAATATATTAGGAACAGGTGTACCATTAACTCATCAGAGAGCTAAGAACCCCATTTACTGGACAGGCCAGAATCTTCAAGGTGCATCATTGATGCTAGTTCGTGACATTCTTCGTCAACAGAGAGAAGAAGAGCAGGCGAAAGCAGCAGAGGTGCCAAAGAAGAGCGTCAAGAAAAGCATCAAAAAGGCGGTGGCAGCACCTGTAGCAGCGCCTGTAGCAGCACCTGTAGCAGCACCTGTAGCAGCGCCTGTAGCAGCACCTGTAGCAGCGCCTGTAGAGCCTTCAATCCGTCGTCCCCGCAGAATTGTTAAAATGGAACCACCCAATGAATTGAATCTTTTATAACATTATTTGCTCAACGGAAACTCCTTTAATTTATCTTGATTCTTGTCACAGTCTACTTTGGTAGCTTTATAGCGGTAACATATACCATTTTTATCCTTATATACAATATTTTCATTGCCTTCTGGATTTGGATATTTATAGACTACCGTCTTTTCAGGTTTTACAAACATAATTGCAATAATACCAATCACAATTCCAATAATAAAAGGAATCAATCTAAAATGTTTAATCATCTTGATAGGAGCCGAGAAAATATAGTGATGATAAAACAGGAATCCATGGGTCTTGCCAATTTATTAAAAGACGAAAAATTTAACATTTTTTTCAGTTTTATGGTAGGTATTGGTATTATTTGTATTATACGCCCGATGTGTTCGGGCTCCGAGTGCAATCTTAACAAAGCACCTTCTGATAAGGACTTTGATAAGCATGCCTATCGTATGGGAACAGGAAAGTGTTATGAATTTAAATCGGAGGTGACCGAATGCCCTGCCTCGGGAGCCGTTGAGGCATTTCGTCAGCCCATGCTGCCACAGGCTGAACTTCCCTCTTTTCGCGATCAGTTTTCTAGACGCGGCACCAATATCACACAGCGCGATTAAGCAATGCGATGAATTAGAAACGCGACTAGTTCGCCATAAAGGATTTCTGCCTTTTTCATAAGAAATGGCAACAGCAGGAACCCTACTTGCAGATCTCGATGGTAGAGCTCCGGTAGTCAATAAAGACGATGATTTGGTAAACAAGATTCTAGCTGATATGAATCTTCCCAGCCCATCCAATCCTATTATGAACAATGTCCCTCCACCTTCCGGTAATGGAAATCGTATGATCCAAGCTCCCAATCCAAACAGCACCTATCCCATGTCGATGGATCCTGCGACCGCTACGGCACATATGATTGGTAAGGAATACCCATCTACTGCGGACTTCGCCAATATGATGCATTCTCCCAGTTATTCTCATGGAGGATCAATGTATGCCAGTGTTGCCCCACAAATTATGCAACCGGCGCCCACCCTGATTGAAAATACAAAGGGTAATTTTTACACGGATATCATCTCTCAGATTAAACAACCTCTTTTGGTTGCCATCATTATTTTTCTTGTTAGTTTGCCCATTCTCAATGTCTTAATTGGTCATTATCTTCCATCTTTGCTGCGAATCGGTGGTGATTTAACTACGGTGGGTCTAGCATTCAAATCATTAATTGGTGGATTCTTATTCTGGTTTATTCAAAAAATTCTTGTTCCGCTGATGGCTGTCTAAGAAAAAGTTTCCTTGGAAGGAGGTAGGAGAATGATGTTCAATAAACTAACATTCAATTTAGCTCTTGGTATTCTCGTCATTGTTGCCATCTATACCTTAACTTATTCTGGATTAACTGGATTACTGATGACATCCGCAGTAAGCTTGCTTGCTGCAGCATTTCTAGATGATGTAGAATTGATTGCGGTGGTTGCTGTTGTATTTGCGGTGCTCTTTACTACTTTTTCGAAGCAAATCCTACGAAAACTAGAGGGCTTTGCCAATCAGGATAAGGAGATTCTGGAGCGTGTTCAAGGAATGAAGGCGAACTATAAGCCAGTTGCCCAAAATCTTCACAACCCACGTATGGAGCCAGCAGGTGTATATGAACCCTCTATTGAAGGGTTTGCAAATGCATCGGATATGCCAAATGATGAGGACGGTGCTCCTTCCAAAAGTGGTGCTGCTTCTACTAAATCTAGTTCAAAAAACAGTGTGAATGACATGGAAGTGAAGAAGATCTCGAAGAACATCAAAGACAAGGATGATGCAAAGTCGAAAGATTCAGAGATTGAAGGTGAGGAATTTCAGTCTGCCACAAATGGTCTCTTCAAACTGGGAAAGATGCCTTCGGAGCATGCCGAGGGACCCAAGTTGGATGCCGGCAAGACCATTATGAAGGCCATGTCTTCCTTTGACCCTAAGACCATTTCGGCCATGACCGATGACACCAAGAAGTTGCTCGAAACACAGAAGGGTCTGATGAGCATGCTCAACGAAATGCGCCCTGTTCTTGCCGATGGCAAGGAGCTCCTCAATACCTTCTCAGGTATGTTTGGTGGAAGCGGCGGCAGTGGATTACTGAAGATGTAATAAAGGTACAATCAATCTAATATGAAAAAATCATATTTTCTTATTAGATTATGAAGTTATCCTTCTCGTTATCTGTTTTAGTGCTGTTTAGCATTGTGCTCATTTTTTGGTCATCTGGTGTTGATCCACAGGCACATTCTATCGAGCCTTTTGCCTTACAGAAGATGCGTCCATGGTTTGGATACGAACCCGGCTATGGACCAGGATGGGGTCGTAGTGGCTGCTGTGATCAGGCTGTTCCCAAGAACATGGGAAATGCATAATTCGAAATATGTGAATATAATAGGTATGCCTCTTTATGGTAAATGTCCTCCTGGGGTACTTTGTATCTCAGGTACACTTGTTTTATTCATTATTGCAATTCTCATTATCATGATCTTCTTTTTTTATTATAAACCCGCTGCTCCTATCATGATTCAGCCTTCGGCTCCCACTATTATTAATCAATCTGGTGGAGATTCGCGATTTGATCGTGCGCCTCAGCCATTGCGTGATTGGATGGGTCAGCCCGAATTTCCACCGCGTGGTGGGATTGCGTCCATTCCTATTAATATTCCGACACAGGGTCTTCCTGAATCCTTTCAATCCGTTGGTATTATTAATGTAGGAGATCAAGTCCTTCCGTTATACGGTCGTCGAACGATAGGAAAGAGTGATCGCTGGAATTATTATACTCGAACCGATAGCTATAATCCTGTCCCCTTACCCATTCAGGTTCAGCGTCGTAATTGCATGGATGATGTAGGGTGTGACGAGTTAATGTCAGGACAATCCGTTAAACTGAATGGCTTACATAAAGAGGGAAAAGTAGATGTCTATCGATTTGATGGACCTAAATATATTCCAGGACTTCTATAGAATGAAGAAATTGAATACACTATTACTTGCATTACTTCTGATTATTGTTCCCATGGTTGTCTATTATTCCATGGATCAAATTGCGATTATGAAGCCATCTCTCTCCCTTTCGATTCCAGAAGCACGTGCGAGACGATTCGGTCTTGTTATTGATGTGCGTAGCCCAAAGGAGCGCGAAGAATTAGGATTCTATCCCAATTCTATTCCAATTTCCCTTGAGAGATTGCAGAAAGAGGTTCCTATGGATATCTCAAGCAAAGACACTAGTATTCTTGTGTATGCCAATGGAGATTATCGTGCACAGCATGCTGCAGATATCTTATATAATATGGGATATCATAAGGTACGATATATTTCCAAGCCCTATTTGGTATTGATGCCTGGAAGCAGCATGTAATAACAGAGTAGGATAATCGAAGTAAATTATTACATCTCTTTTTTCTAGAGAAGGTCAAAGAGATGTATTGTCCATCCGATGTGAATTCAGGATTTATTAAATTAGTGGGACCGATACAACAACCTGATTTAAATAGCATTACGGTTAAAAGTTATCCACTCTCTATTTCATTTGCCTCACGATCCACCCCGCCATCCCTTGTAGGCAATCATCTAGAGGAATCTACGGGGAATACATGTACCTATAAAGGGAGTAAGTTTACACTAGTCGATACGCAAATTTGTGCAGTAACTCATTCAGGATATACACTTCCTGGTTCAAGAGATGCACCTGTGGCTGAACTTATTTTATCATTCTCCGCCAATTCAAGTTCATCGAAATTACTGGAGCTTTCAGGAATTCTAATGTGCGTTCCTATTTATCAATCAGGTGCACCAAGTCATAATGACTATCTTACACAGTTAGTGGATCCGACCATGAGCACTTGTAATTATACGAATAAACCAGGCGCGGTCTATTCAGGAGGAGACTACAATCAACCATTTAGTTCTTCTCTTACAACATGTGTGAAGTCATGTTGTGGCGATTCTAATTGTCTTGCCTATACCTATCAATCAGGAAAATGTTATTTAAAAAATTCCATTCCTCCTCTGACCAATACGGATGATCAGACAGTTATGTCAGGAACAATTGATCGCAATCATCCGTTACAATCGGGTGAAAAGAGACAGGATTCTGCTCTTGTGCCCTCATTGGAGTCTATTTTTTATTCATGGAAGGGTGATACCAGTCAAACATCATTTGCCTATAAGACATGTTTTGAAACGATTGATAGCAATCAGCATCCATCATCGAAAAGCTTATATGTGGTTGTCTTTCCAAATGGAATGCATCTAACACCGGCAGCCTATCAGCAGATCTTACTACAGTTAAATGGTGGGTTACAGCCTTATATGGTTCCTCCGGCTATTCGTGGTACGGAAGCGACTTTACGATCGTTTACATTTGATGATAGTGGAAATAAAGTTGCATCGGCTACGTCCAATGATGGCATTATTTATACGACATCTATTTCGAGTTGTACGGATGAATTTAAAAATCGTTTTGAATATTTTACCTTACCACCACGTCTCCCCAATACAGCGCAATTTAATTCCGAGCAGTGTCCTTATTATAAAACAACGCAATACAAATGTATGCCGTTTGATCAACTCAAAGATTTGTCAGGAGCCTATGTGGTACCAGGAAATAAGACATTGGATACTATTTTACAGGAGCAACAAGATAACCAAACTATACAAAATAATACGAATGAAAGTATGTCAGTTGAAACCATTGAAGCGATTGTAGGTGGATCGATTGGTGGAATCATTGTTATCTTTGGAGCGATAAGCCTGTATAAGTGGGTCTCTTCAAAATATGACGGATAGATAGGAATATGTTGGAACTGTCTTTTCTAGTGATCAGTATCATCATTATTTGTATTGTATTATATTACAAGAAAGATATTTCCACATTACATGTGGAACCATTCGATAATAGTTATTTGAGTGCATGCCCATCTGGATATAAAACATACTATCAAACGGATGGAACGGCAGGATGCTGTAATGGCGATTTGCACGGATCAAATTGTCTAAGTGATCAAAAATGTACAATGGGAAGGGCTACACCTGATGTAGAAAATTGTGTCACCTTTATTCTGAAAGAATACCAGATCAAAGGAAAAGAGTTTTGTCCCAGTACACTTCCATCCTATTACGAGAATGGTGATCTAAAAATAAAGGGGTGTACCAATGGTAATTTAAATCCGCAATTAAATGGACCGGCAACGGATGGTCAACCAAAATGTGTGATTTATAAATCCAGTGCTGAAAATGACATTCATTTGGACAGCTGTCTTAATAAGCGTATTTTGGATATGTATCCATGCTTTGGAAATAACTGTTCCAAGAGTTACATTGATTTTTCACAGCAAAATGCATCTATTCCGCCACTTCTTATGGTTTCTTTTAGTGATGCATCAGGTATGCATCATGTTTCTTATACCAAAGCATCGGCAGAGCGCTATTTGGATACAGTATGGCCACAATGGAGACAGGGTGGGCTTGATCTGGATAAGAATATTGTTATTTCCGAAGTTGCAAAGGCATTTTATATTGATAAAACAATGCCACAGTCCGAAATTCAATTATAATACATTTATAAAATATGATTCACTTTCTAACATAGAAATATCATCATATTATAATTCATTTCCATTAATATGGCCAAATCCCATCTTTTCATAGAGGGAATCGGACGCAGTGGCTTGTCCATCTTGATGGAGAGGATAGATGGAGCTGAGAACAGCTTTCTGGTTAATAGAAGGTGCTACTGGCTCAAAATTGGTAATATCACATGTATTGTCTTCAGGTACATAGGTCGATTCTTCCTGATTGGGTTGATCAAATGGCTTGACGGGTACAGTACGTTGAGGCATGGATGCTTCTTCCACGGTAGCCTGTCGTATAAAATTCACATCCATGGCATCAAGTTTATTAGCGGCCAATTTTACCTTGCGACGATTTCTCTCCAAGTATAATGAGGCGATTGCCATGAAGCCAAAAATAGCCGCCGTAGGTCCCTTATTAACAAGATACAATAGAGCAAAGATGACGGCAATACGTACAATCAAATGATCTAGTATCAGTAAGAGATCGGTTGGTAAGAATTGGGGCACAACAATAAGAATGGTAAGAACCACGAAATAGATTAATTCGGTTTGATACATTCCTCTGCTATCCGTCAATAATTTTAGGATTCATAAAATAGGCTTAAGTAATCGACACGATATATAAGATAGGTAACAAATAGATAATGGCAGAGTTTGACCGTGTTTTGACTGCAAAAGGCTATGCTATAAAAAAATCATGGTTAACCGAATCACAAACTAGAAAATTACGTTCGGATCTTACCATGACGCCAAAGGTGCTTGATAAATTTCAAATGATGATTCCTAACTTTCCCATTTATCTTGAATCCAAAACTCGATTCTATGTTCCGCGTCAATGGGGTAAAAAACAATTTGGAGAACCGGAAGCGGATATTGTTTCAGATGGTCTTCCATTTCCCGATACGATTACCTTTCGTAGCACTTTTCCACCCCATGACTTTCAGAAGGAAATTATGACCACTTTTCTTTCCAAAGGATCTAATGGACTTATCTGTGTTCCCTGTGGTTATGGAAAGACCTATATGGCGCTGAATATAGCGGTTCAACTAAAGAAGCGATTTTTGATCATTGTAGATAAGGAATTTTTAATGAATCAGTGGAAAACGGAGATTGAGAATTTTATTGAGGGAGCACGTGTAGGAATTTTGCAATCAAATAAAGTCCAAATGGATGCGGAAAAATACGACGTAACCATTTGTATGATTCAAACCATTTGTCGCCGTGAATTTCCTGATGCATTTTTTGATGAATATGGATTTACCATTTTTGATGAATGCCATCATTTGGGTGCGTCTTATTTTTGCAAAGCGCTTCAGAAAATCCAGACGAAATACATGCTCGGGCTCTCTGCCACTCCAGACAGAGAAGACGGACTGACATGTGTATTTGAAGCCTATTTGGGCGAGGCCGTCTACAAGAATACACAACGTGCCCCTGACAAAGAAGCTGTGGTGAAAGCGGTCTGGTTTGACTCGGAAGATCCCACTTATAAGGATGTTCCTGTCAATTGGCGTGGGGAGACCGTCACTGCAAAGCTACTTAACCAGGTAGCTGATTTCGAACCAAGAAATCAAAAAATCATGCAACTTATTCATGAATATGCGACGGACAAAGATCGATTTATTTTGATTTTGAGTGATCGGATTTCTCAACTGGAATGGTTTGAAAAAACACTCAAGGAAACTCCATATGTCACCGGATATTATATTGGTGGAATGAAACAGGCTCTCTTAGATAAGAACGCCGAAACATGTCAAATCCTCTTAGCTACGTATCAGATGGCATCGGAGGCATTTTCGGTGAAGAAGTTAAATACGGTGATTTTGGCTACTCCTCGTAAAAATGTGCAGCAGTCGACAGGTCGCATTTTTCGTCAACGGATTGAGGAACGAAAAGTTGCTCCGCATATTATTGATATCATTGATTCGCATGAGTGTCATAAGCGTAGATGGTTTATTCGTCAAAAATTCTATAAAGAGTGTGAATATACCTTTCAACATATGGATCGTCCGAAAAAAATCTTACATGTGCAAACAGAAGCAGAGCAAGAAAATGGCTTCTTAATTAAATTGTAAGAGCCCATCTAAAATAAAATTATGATGGAGGAGTAAGAAATGAGTTCACCATCCATCAACTCATTGAATTTGATTTATAATGCGTTATCATATAATAAATCAAAGGACAAAATTGATACCATTCTAGAACCATTACAGGCGATGATTCAAATTGCACTCCTTGGAATCTGTCCGATTGGAACCAAACTTCAGATTCAGGAAAATATATTATCCATTCAACAACCTACCATCATTCAAGGAATTACACGGTGGTATAACTCGGATAAGAAGGATGATCTGTATTTTTTATATTCGGTGATTAAACGATATATTAAGTGGTATAATCCGCTTGTAAATAAGAAAAGTCCTTTATCTTCTGAATTATATCAATTAATTACTGCCATGGCATCTGAGGGGCTTAGCAATCTATTTAAGACATATAGTTCATCCGATTCAAATACGGTCATTCATGTTATCCAAATGTATAAAAATTTATTGGAATCCAATAATGATAAAATTTTAGTAGATGAGTACCTTGTCGATATTGAAAAAAATAAGGTAAATATCGATGAAGTATTTGGAAATATCATCGGTGTATATGATCCTCATATTTTACATATTATTTATTATACATTAAAGCTCATTCAAGACGAGCAAGACAAGGGTAACCAAGAATGTAGCATGGATGGGCTCAATCGCACCTTATTTAAATACAATCGTGCCATTAAGGAATGGATCAAAGTAAATCTTATTTTATAATAGAAATGTCAAACTGCAGTAATTATTTTGGAAAAGTATTTGCACATATAGCGGCAGCATTAGGTATTGCTGCAGGAAGTGCAGAATACATTCATGTACTTGATCGTTTTATCAAAACCAAGGCATCCGTTCTTGCATTTTTTGCCAATCTTACCATTTTACTTGTATTGATGGCAGGTGTATATATGACATCGCCCGGTAGTCCATTTAAATATGTATTCTTTGTTCTATTTGCCTTCTGGATTGGTCAGTGTTTGCAGCCGCTTGTGGAGAAACTGGAAACGAAGAAAAAGATGAAGGATGCTGTGTTGTTGACTATTGGCATTTTTGTAGGTATGATGGCAGTGGGGTTTTATGATGATCAGAATCTACTTGGATTTGGATCCTACTTTTTGGCGGCATTAGTGGGATTAATTATTGCACAAATCGCCCTCTTATTATTTTATTCAAAGGAAGCTTATTCTTGGATTTTCTTCTGTGGTGCAGCGGTATTTGCGCTATTAACGGCATATGATACACAGGTTCTTAAGAAAAATAAGCAATTATGCAATAATAACAATAAACGGGGCATTTCTCCTGATTATCCAAAGGAAAGCATCCACTTTTTCCTTGATTTTGTGGATCTTTTTTCTTATATTGGACATGGTGTCAATCACTAGCCACCATGAATACGAATATCACCCTTTTCTGCAATCTTCCACTCAATGAGTGCATCATGTACATTTTTGCGCTGATCTCCTTGTAGCTGAATAATTTCTCCATATTGAGGATCGGACAGAACATTTCCATTTGTATTGTACATCTTTTTCAAGTAGCGCATGATTTTATGAAGATCAAGATCATTTGCAATTCCGCTGATCAAGGTCAAACATTTTTTTCCATTTCGTTGTTGAATACGAATATGGATGATATCTTGCTGATTTGTAAAGAGATCCATTGTATCTGATGAAAAATAATATATTATTCATCCGATCAAATTTATATAATTCCTAGATGTTTTGCCATATGGAACTATTTGCGAAGATATTATACTTCTCGAAAATTCTTTTTGAAAGTAAGAGGAATTTTTAATAATTAGCGACGTTTTCTCGTATGACGTCTTTTAGTGCGTCCACCAGAAGTATGTATAGGATGCAATCCATATTTTTTACCATCAATCATGACGACAATGTTGTCTAAAAAAGAATCAGGAAGATTAACTTGATTCGTCGGAACAGGTGAATAGACCGTTCCTTGTCGATTAAGTGTTGGCAAATCAATATTATTAGGTGAAAGCATTGTATAGGTTGTCCCCTTTCGAGATAATACTGATTTATTTGGCAAATCAATATTATTAGGTGAAAGCATTGTATAGGTTGATACTTGTCGATTAATCGATTTTGGTCGATTCATTCTATTTACGGTTCTTTTTATTCTTGCGAGATCCTCCAAACTTTACAGGGAGTCCTCCTTTTGTTCCATCAAAATCGGAGCGATTACCAATTTCATTCATGGTTACCTTGGCATAATCTCCTGCGGTAGCAGCCACGGGCATGGCACCACCGTGACGACGTGAATGACGCGAGTGACGTCGTTTTGTCCAATACTTTTTGCGACGAGATCCACCTGTTTTAATGCATGCCTGATTAAATGCCTTTGCATCATAAGGCGTCTGAATGGTAAGACCACCTACTGCACTGGGTGCACGCATAGTCTCAAAATCATTACGATATCCCGCAGTTGGTGCATAGTAGCGCATCGAATCAGCAGCACCAACTGTAACATTCGGAAAGTTCGCTGCAGAGGCGCCTGAGGCACCTGAATAAGGGGCGGGAGACATAGCGGAACCTCCGCGCATTGCGGGGGCAGTCGTTAATGTCTGGATTCCATTCGGATTTGGATTCATTGAGTTGGGAATACCACTTTCGCATGGAATGCGTCCAAAGGGAGCGGGGGAAACACCTACACCGTTAGATGGGTTAAGGGGACCCATTCCTGGAAACATACCATAGCGACCGCCGCGTTGTGGGGCGTGTGGAGGAACACCTGGCGCACTGACTGAGCCACCCATGCCTTTTGGATCAGGAAAATGACCTGGCTTGGGAATAATGACATCGCTTGGATCATAGCTGGCTATACCTGGAATGGTACCTCCACGATGACGGCGTGATTTATTTTTACGACGCTTGCCGCCGCGCATACCGGGCAGACCTACAGATGTTGGGGTAGAAATCCAACCAGGGCGTAATGGTACTCCTGCACAGTCCTTGCCCGTTCCAGTGTATGCGTTGTGTTCTAAATATCCTGCAGCGACCATATCAGGGCCTTCTGACCAGCCACCGCCCCTAGAACGCCTCTTTCGGAGTTTATGTTTTAAGGTACGTCTCATTCTATCTTATATCATCATAAAAATTAATTAGATGTGATAGAAAAACGATGCAGTAGTAATCGGCGAATCCTTAGGTAAAATACGCACAATCTGGTACTTTTTAAAGTCCTCATTCCATGTAACTTCTACAGGAAGCCCATCAATCTTCTCTGCGAATCGGCTTCGAAGTTCCATTGACAATTGTAATGTAGGAATCGATGCTAGTCCAAGACTCGTATGATCTTGAGAGGAAAGAGTATAGGTATCAGGCAACATGGACTTGGTATAGGGTACGCAATAGGCGCACAAGATAGTTGCAATGTCGTTGCTTCGCTTCAAAACAGGTGCAATGTATTCCACTGGTTTGCGATCAGGAACTGTGACGGTATCTTTCCAGTACCATCGCGGTTGTTTCGCATGATCGGACTGAATAATCCAATAAATAGCGGAGTTATAGTGATTGCTCCACTCATGAAGTGGAATGGGTGTAACCACTTGCGGCTTGAATGCAAGAAGGGGTTGATCGGGTGGAAGAGACTGCCAGAAAGAGCTCAGTTTCTTCCATCTTTCCGAAAATACCTGAGTTGACCACAGATCAACACCATGGTCAATGACAATGTCTTCGATTTGAAGAAGAGATTCTCCTGCCAGAATGTTCGCCAGACAGACCGTTGCGCCATTTTGGCAGAAACTAGGAGGAAGAAGCCATCGAAAGGTCATACCCTCTTGACGTTCAGGATACCAGATACAGGGGGCAAATCCCTCCAAAAAAATAAGATAACCAACGGGACGCTTATCAAACTTTGGCCAAAGCCACACTGTTCCTGAACTAAAAGTAGGCTTTGCACGATGAAAGGGCATGTGAATTTCCATTCGGTCTCGAAGAAAAGGAAACTTCTTAAAGAGTGATTCAATAGCCGAGATATGATCATTATCTAGGCGATGGAATCGTGGAACCTTCTTCTTTTCAAATTGTGGAGTTGTGCTGTGAATAGATTGACTCATGTTTGCTATATAATATACGACATAAATTCTTTAGGTAGTTTGTTAAAAAGGCTGATATCCGCTGTTTTTATTGATACATACAATATTACAATACTGATAATGGTCGGTCATGTCTGTAATCAATTCCGTTCCACCCGATGGTGTGATGTACGAGAATTTATGAAATCCAGCAGACTCTAGATACTGAATGACATCGGCTAAATGTACATTATTGTCTAAAAATGTGCCACCATATTCAAATTGAATAATGTTAACCTTTTGGAGCTGTTCTGCAAATCCCTGTAAAACCTGTAATTCAAACCCTTCCGTGTCTATTTTAAGAAAATCAATCATGGTTACATTTTTTTCAAGCATATAATCTTTTCCACATTTGATCGTCAGTAATATCTTATTTTCATCATCGCTTATTTCACAGCTTTGCACTCGATCATAAAATGACTGATAGGTGGGATAATAAAATAGCTCCTTATTTTCATTTCCTAATCCGAAATGATTAAAATGCGCTTGCATATTTTGATTGGGCTGTTGAGATAGATTATCAATAAACTCTTTAACTGGATCAAAATAATGAACTTCACCATCAAACGTAATAAATTCACTATCAGAACGACAACCAACATCAAAAATAACGTAAATCATATTTTTGATATGTATGAAAAATTGTTCTTCTCCATTTGTTTTCGGATTACAATCATTAAACATTATACTGTATTAAATATTTAAAAATAAGTTAAAATGCAGAGAAGCTGTTATCATTGTAGGTATCATTTGCGAAAATACCTGGCATGAATTCACCGCCGCTTTGAATAAATTCCTCTTGGTACTGCTGTGGGTTATCTGATGCATTTTGGTGTTGCTGACTGGCAATGCCCGCCTGTTCAGCGATCATATGCTGATCATTGTGTGGGGGTGGCCGGAAAGAGTTCTCTGGATTGCGTAACTTTTCAGGGATATCTGAACTTTCTTGGTAGGTGTGTTGCGGATCGGTTGGCGTGGGTTCACCGTAGACTCGTACTTCATTTGATGGTTGACTGGGTGGATTGGGACCGGAAGAGGCAACGGTGCGAGGGGGATAAAGGGGAGCTTGACGAAGCTCAATCGAGGCGGGAGCAGGAATGGAAGGAGCAATCGGAGCGTTGAACATTTCAGCAGGCACATCCGCAGAAGGCGGGTCAAATATTTTGTCTCGGATCAAAAAATAAATGACAAATCCGATCAAAATTACACCAAATAAGTGGAAGTAAGAATTCATTTCTCTTTTTGGTCTCGTGAAAATGAAATGTGCATTTCTTCATCACATTTTTAAATAAATGCTTATTTTTAAAATGTATAAGTACTCGGTATATTTTATCCTGAAATACCGTGAAATCGTATTAGACATATATCATTTTCATTTGTATTATTACATTTTCGATGGGATTGCCTGGATGGAGTAGACATCGTTGTGCGTGACACATTTACGTGAATTGCAGCATATTCAGCCTCCAATGCATTTCTTTCAAATACATGATCACATTTACTTCGATAACGCATCCATTCTCCGATTTGTTCAAGTATACCGTTTGAATCCTCTCGAATCAACTGATAGCCAATTGTAATGGTTTCAAATATTTCAGAACCAACCCAGTCATGCGGCATTTTAATTGCCTGATATGCAATCACTTCATTTGATAATTTTATTTGATTTTCATATTGATAACTATACGAATAGGTAGCATGCTCTTCCAAAAACCAATTCGCTCCTGCATAATAGAGAATTGTAGAAGAAGGCAAAGGCGTTGTTGCTTTCCATATAAAAATTGATGGCATGGATTCCTAATAGATTATATAAACAGACTATTTAAGCAATCTTCACTGTGAATCCTTAATGACGACGCTTCAAACTGTTCTACTTTCCACGAAGGGTGAAGTTCGTAAGGCAAATATTGCTCTTACCGCAGAAGGTTTGCTCACTCTTGAAAACATTCAAAAATACTTTAAAAAGAAGGAAATGCCTGAGATGGTATGCGAATATGAGTATGATCAAAAAGTCCTCTTTGTTTTCGGCTATAAGACAGGCAAAAAAGATAAAGAAAACAAAACGGAGCTCCCTGATCCGCATGCAGAAGTCATTCTCTATGGTGATGCTATTGTTGTAGCCTCACTTTCCCATAAATGGGATACACCTGTTCCCTTTATCGTTGATCAGTGGACAGCCCTCTGTCAAGGAGAAGAGGACGAAGAAGAAGAAGACGAAGAGGAAGAGGAAGAGGAAGTAGAGGAGGAAGAGGATGCAAAATCTGTAAAAGACGACTTTGATATCAGTGATACAGAAGAAGATGTTCTCCCTGACAAAGAAGAAGTAGAGGAAGAAGTTGTTCCTGTTGTTAAGAGAAAACGTGCACCTGTTTATTCTAAAGTGGATACCAATGCGCTCAAAGAAGAAATTTCGATTGAATCTACGCCTGAATCAAATCCGATCCGAGCAAAGTATCTTCAGCATCTTTCCTTTCTAGAATCTGAATTTTCGAAGGAGGAGATTCGTTTATTAGAAAAAGCAATCTTTGAATCATCTTTTCAGAGTGCACAAAAGCATTATATTCCACGAAATTGGAAGGCTGCGCCATTTTGCGAAATTTATCAGCAAATTGTTAGATCCGTCTTGAGCAATATTCATCCCCAATCTCCAGTGAAAAACACGCGATTGTTGCTCCGTGTCAAAGAAGGAGAATTTCCTTTGAATGCCATTCCGTTTATGACATCGTATGAAATGTTTCCAGAGCACTGGTTCGCATTGAAGGATAAGTTGCTCCAGCGAGAACAGAAGATTCTGGAAGGAAACAAGAGCCGTGCAACGGATCAGTTCAAGTGTCGTCGTTGTCAGAAGCGTGAGTGTACCTACTACGAGCTTCAGACACGTTCGGCTGATGAGCCGATGACGATCTTCATTACGTGTTTGAATTGCGGCAAGGAGTGGCGCCAAGGTGGTTAGAAATTGCAATACTTTCCTTATTTTTTATCATTTTTTATCCTCTTTCTTCAAATACTCCAAAAAATCGATCTCCATCTTGTCTTGTAAATACGACTGAACTGCAGAGCCGCAATCAAAATACTGATATTCTGCATCAAACAAATTTGGGTTAGGAGTATACATGTAAGAATATTCATGTGGTAACTCTGTTGAATGAGGAGCTTGATGTAGCATTTTATCTGTTAAATATCGATTCTGATGCCGAGCATACCATTGTCCCTCTGTCATTCCATATCCTGGAATATTTAGTTCAATTTGACATCCATTCTGCAATGGTTCAAATTCACAGAGATAGGTACGAATCAAACGATTCTCTACACGACCAATTCCCGCTTCAATCATAGATTGGTAAAAATGATGTCGATAGGTTGGAAAAAGCCATTCTACATTATTAAAACGAGTATGCATATCAAACTGTGAAGGATAGCCTGATAAATAATGGATCTGATTCAAATGAGGAAAAATAGATGGTTTTAGAATATTCGATATACCTTCTCGACTACAATTGATGAGTGTAACGGTAGATGCTTTGGGAAAACAGAGCCGTGGATCAAGCGGCTTTTTACCTAACTGGTACAGGCACAGATTCGTTGTCCGTTTAAAATAAAATAGAAGTGCACTCGACACCATCTTCTTTTTCTACTTATTGTTTCGTCTTTAGATTAATGAGTAAGCTCGATTTTAAGTTGAACACCAAAATGTTTCTGAATCGCAGATTGTTGCGCTTGATTCGGAATCAAACGATTTGCCTCGAGCTCTTTAAATGTATGTTTGGCAAAAGAGCATTTCTGATCAGCTTTCTCTTGATTCAAAGAAAGTTCAATTCTCTTTCGAATAAGAGCTTGAATGGATTCGGGATGAATACGCTTTTTTGGAAGAATCGTATCGTCCATGGCTTCTATCTTTGCAAGACGTGCTCGCTCAGAATCTCGAATAATAGAGGTTGGTTCCTTTGATCGACGCTTTAATGTAACAGTTGTCCAGTCTTGATGTTCCATATTTTATCTATGTATCTTTATTCGTACTAACTTTATGCTCCGATTTGTATTGGTCATTATTTAATATATATAATAAATATAAGAAATGAGTCACGCAGCAGTATGTCCATATGGATGTAGTAATGGGAAAAAATACACTGATTTACAAACACATATACGGCGTTATCATGCGGATCAGGCATGCATCGACTTTCCTAATAATTGCTGTAATTTATGTTCTCCGTCGAATCCTGATAGGTTTTTTTTATCAGAGTCTGCGGTGGCGGAACACAAACGAAGAATGCATCAAGCACGTCCTGGAGCACAACCAAATCCACTCCATATGCTAGCAAATGCGGCAATTGAAAATTCCTCGTCCTCTGCTGCTGCTGCATCTGCAGCAAATGAAGAGACAAATAGCAATAATGAGGTAGGCCTTCATACTCTTACACAGGCTGCTCAGAATGCTGCTAATAAGAATGCTATGAATAATGTAGAAGGAGGATACAGACGTTCTCACAAGAGGGCTCGACGCTCTCACAAGAAGACACGTCGTTTTCACAAAAAATCTAGATCTAGATCTAGACGTAACTAAAAATAATCCAATAAATAAGTAACAGATGCTCGTCTCTGAACTAAAAAATATTCCAGTCTCTTCTTCCATTTTACATGAACAAGAATATCATAATTTATGCAGAATGTTACAACAATTTAAGAGACGAGCATTTACTGAACGTCGACCATCTAGACGCGTTAAAGAAGAAGTAAATCGGTCAATCGCCAATATTCAAAGAGTCCATTTGGAAGTGGCCGCTTAATAATGAATGGTAATCGTTTTTGCTCCAACTCCAGGCGAGCAATATCGCGTACATCTGTCACATGTTTTGGAACGGAAATGAATGGAGCAGATCCCTTACTAATTTGATTGGCACGAAGGCCAATGATTTTAGTACGTTCAAAGTTGGTAAGGAACGGATATGTCCGGTGATTACTGTCCGCCATGGATCCACCTGGCGGAACAACTTGTAATTGGATTTTAGGAATCACCTGTTCTACATAATCAAGAAGGCATTCTGGGTGTTGCTGATAGAGACGCTTTAATTCAGGTTTCGCATCGGAGACGACCTCTTCTTCGTCTAGATCTGCACTATCTTCATAATTCTCATCAAATTCCTGATCTTCATATTCTTCTTGCACATCATCGACATCCATTTCTATCTCTAGATTATCATTTTTTAGGTCATCAAATTTATAAAATTTGACAAATGCGTTTGGCCAATATAAAGCTAAACACCTCTCATTCCATAGAAGATGACTGATACTATCCCCCCTTGTGATGACCTAAAACATTACGAGACATTCGACGAAATGAATCTGAAAGATGAACTCTCGCGTGGAATCTACACCTACGGCTTTGAGCAACCCTCCAAGATTCAACAACTTGCTATTGTTCCCATGAGTAAGCGCAATGATATTCTGGCTCAATCTCAATCAGGTACCGGAAAAACAGGCGCATTTACGATTGGTTCTCTTTCCGTAGTAGACTCTACCATCAAGGCTCCCCAGGTTCTTGTGATCTGTCCAACTCGTGAGCTATCGCAGCAAACGGAACGTGTGGCACAGGCTATCGGATCTTATATGGGACTCAAAGTCCTCTCTGCAACGGGTGGTAATCAGCTTCGTAATGATATTCAGTCATTGAAGGCCGGTGCCCAGTTCATTGTAGGAACTCCTGGTCGTATCTTTGATCTTATCTGCCGTGGGGAGCTGACGGTTGATCAGATGAAGTATGTTATCTTGGATGAGGCTGATCAGATGCTGGAGGATCTCTTTGCGGAGCAGATCAAAGTCATTCTGAATAGCCAGTTTCCTACGACGACTTCGCTTGCCCTATTTAGTGCAACTATGCCGAAAAATGTACTTGAGATTGCGGAGACCTATCTTAACAATCCCGTACGAATCCTTATTCCGCAAGATGAGGTGACACTGGATGGTATCAAACAATACTATGTTCAGCTGGATCGTGAAGATTGGAAGTTGCCCGTTCTGCTTGATTTGTACCAGCAAATTACGGTGAATCAAGCTCTGATCTATGTGAATAAGCGTCAAAAGGCAGAGTGGCTTGCTAAGCAACTCTCTTCGCATGGATTTACACTAGAATTCATTCATGGTGAGATGGATGTGGCGGAGCGAAAGAAGCGCATGGACGATTTCCGTTCAGGCATGACTCGTGTGATTATCAGCACTGATTTGTTGGCACGTGGTATTGATGTGCAACAGGTCTCCCTGGTGATCAACTATGAGATGCCGATTCAGCGTGAAAACTATGTTCATCGCATTGGTCGTTCAGGTCGTTATGGCAAGAAGGGAAATGCCATCAATCTCGTATATGGCGATGAAATGAATATGGTGAAGGAGATTGAGTCACATTATTCCACGATCATTCATGAGCTTCCCGATGATCTTAGTGTTCTCAGTGTATCATCATAAATGCAATTTCAAATTAAAAATAGGAAAACCTACTATTTTTAATTTATATGATTCCCTATCTAGATTCGCGTATATCATGTCGACATGTAGGGCATGTAACATGACTGTTTAACCATGTATCAATGCATGTCTGATGAAAACGATGTGTGCAATGACGAACAATGCGCATCATTTGATCCGGTTCAATGGGATCTTGGCAGATGGCACAATCATCTTCTTGACGTTGAAGAGCGCGAGTGAGAATGGTACCTTGCTCAATTTGTTCTGTGGTAGGTTGATTTGAAATGGGTTGCAGAAATGCCTCAAGTGGATTATTCACACCCATCATGCCACGTAGAATATCGGATACTAAATCATCATTCTGATATATATTACGAAGGGGAGGAAGAGGATAGGTGCCATGGTTAAGACGATACAATTCATTAGATGCTGCTATTGCATCATCCGCAGATAATATTGATATACGTGAATTCGATCGGATAGGAGGATTAGATCGTGCAGGAGCAGCTCTTGCAGCGGGTTGAATAGGTTGTTCATATTCTGCTCGTGCATGCTCATATGGATTACGATTTGCCACTCCAATGATGTAGTTTAATACATCGGGTACAGATTGAAACCGTTGAGGTTGATAGAGTAAATCAGGGAAATGACGGTGCAGGTCATTCAATAACGAAATGGAATAAGGAGCGGTCATTTCTTGATGCTATATTATAATAATTTCGACTTAAGCCCTGATTACCTTCATAACGTATGGATCCTACTCCGTTGGATAAAGACCCTGCCCTGAAAGGGGTAGTCGGCATTCAAAATATGGGAAATACTTGCTACTGTAATTCAACTCTTCAACTTATTCGCGCTTGTTCTGAGTGGGATGCTTTCTGTCTCTCGCAAAATTTTAAAGAGAAACTTGCTCATTTATCTGAAGAGGATGCCAATAAGCGCATTTTACTTGCCTATCAGGATATTCTAAAATCACTCTGGTCAGCCTATCTACCAGCCTATGTACGTCCTCTTGGATTCATTTCAGAGGTTTGTAAAGCAGTAAAAGGAACCGTGTATGAATCATTTGGCATTCCTGTTCCAAATGATAGTCATGAATATTTGGTGTATCTTCTGGATCACTTTCATGAAGCCCTTCGAATCAAAACACCCTATCAAGCGAAAGAGATTACCAATCATATGAATCCTGCGCAAAAAATGGGGATTCTTGCTGAGAATGGATGGAATCGTGCATTCTCGAATCATACAAGTGAGGTAGTTAAACTTTTTTTTGGAATGATTCGTAAGACTATTTATTGTACAAATTGCCAAAATAAGACATATCAATGGGAAGTCTTTAATTCACTTAAAATTCCATGTGAGGGGCAAACCTTTATGGATTGGATTCAGAAGGAAGTAAATGAAACTTCGGAGATCGAAGGATATTCATGTGATAATTGCAAGGGACGTTATACTGCAACAATTTCATCCCATTTATGGAAACTCCCCGACAATTTATTTGTTACTCTGCGACGATTTAACTACAATGGAACAAAAAACATGACCATGTGCCCTTATGATGGTGCTCCGATCTCATTTCAGCGCTTTTATGCAGAAGAATCAGAGGAGGCACAGAGGGGATGTGTGTATGATGTACGAGGTGTATCAGATCATCATGGAACACATATGGGTGGACACTACACAGCACAATTCAAGCATCCAATGACACAGCAATGGTGGCATTTTGATGATGAGCGTGCGCGTCCTCTCGCCAATCCCCAATTTAGTTCTTCCAATTACATTTTCTTTTTTAAGAGGCAATAAGTAGATGGCAGATAATGAGGATAGAAAACTAATTAAGGATATGATATCGTATGTTAATGGTATTATGGAATATCATATACCATTAAATGATGATGACCGTTTTATATCCATTGAGGGATTAAATGTATGGGTAGAAGATGTAATAAATGCATTATTTGATGCAGGAATCGATATATCGGCGGGTGGAGCAGAAGAAGAGGGAGTGCCTGATACAGGAGCAAGACTTCCTTCTACATTTGGAGAGTTAAATGGAGCAATTCTTATGGAAGCATCGGGTGATGGAAATGATTGTTTAATCCACTCTTTTTTAACAACAACCTGTCCTGCTTTTCAAACACTATCCGAAATAGGACGAATTAGTGTAGCACGACATTTTCGAAGAGTTGTTCTCGCAGGTTTATCTCGTTTTCAAAATCTACCCAAATTTGACCCTGAACCTATTTATCAAGTAAATAAGAATGGAAAGCGATATCATGCAGAAGAACTAAAATATAATCCGAAATCAAGAAAATATGAAAAAACAGGTAAATTAGCATATCGAAATGTAAGTGATTATTTAGATAAACCTCTTCCATTAAGTGATGAGTTCGCAAATAGACTCGCAGAACAATTTAATATTGGAATATTACTTGTACAATCTCAAGAGGATTTACCTTTTGCTCAATTACGAAATCCAAGACATTCAAAAAATATGGTAGTCATTCACGGAACTGGTGCACATTTTACACCAGTTCGTCTTCCACGTATGCCAGAACATGGACAACCATATGTCATGCCTACATTATTAGGAGAGCGTGTTCTAAACGATATATCACATGCATTTAGTGCAAACGTTGCTGAATTATGGGAATGTCCTAGATGTCTTAAAAAGAATCCAATAGACGATATGACATGTCAATATTGTGGTACACGGAATCCGGCAGCTCCTGCAAATATTCCAGCTGTATCATCTAAAGCAACGGTATCATCTACACCAGCTGTATCATCTAAAGCAGCGGTATCATCTACACCTACAACATCAAGTGTAACCGTGGCAAAATTAGAGGCAGCACGCAAAAAAGCACAAGAGGCCTTACAGGTACACTCAGGTAAAAATGAATCATCACATGCTATCACATTAAAAAATAAGAAAGCATCATCTGTAAATAATTTTTCAAAATTAGCATTCTTAAACACATATACGAATGCTGAATTAAGTGATTGGGCAACAGCATTAGGCTATAATATACAAGAACTTCGTAAAAAACTTGGTCGTAATAAAACTCAAAAGGCAAATAATAAAGCTAAAATGAGTACACCACTAACAAAAACCCAAAGAGCCGCTGCCGCATTAGCAAGATTACGAGAAATCAGGGCAAAATCTCAGGCATCATCACAAAATAATAAAAGACTTGCTGCAAAAGTTACTGCATCAATGCCTAATATATCAAAATTATCATTAAATAACACTCGTAAAAATAAGACAAATAAAGAAAAAGCGAAAGAATTAGGATTGTCTATTAAAAATTATTATAATCTCATGGCAGCACAACTTATGTATAATACAAAAAAATAAGTATGCTCCTTGATTACAAATACATTCCATGTGGGACTGGATCCATATCTTCTTTCTTCTTAATAAAGAGACCCACATGATCTCTTTTCACAACGAATGGAAGAGCAAAATCTTTGATATAAAATGGTAGACTGGGAGAATTGTACATCCGCAGCATATTGATTTTCTGGGTAATTTGTTCGATGCTTCGTTTTAGTTCACGCACACCTTTTTCTTCCTTTGCATAGTCTTCAATGATCTTCGCCAGAATCTCATTGGAAACGGTAACCTTATCTACCAAGTTTACTTGTCGTAACGCTTCAGGTAGCAAGTATTGTTCTGCAATGACTGTTTTTTGTTTCATATCGTAGCCTTTGAGCTGAATGGTCATCATACGATCCAAAAGGACTTTATCGATTTTATTAATATCATTGGCACTGAATACAAACATGACTCGGCTCAGATCAATGGGAACGCCTGCCAGATATTTATCCTCAAAATCCCCATTCTGTACAGGATCTGTCAAGTGAATCAAGAGATTCATGACTTCTTCGCCCTTCGGTGTCTGTGAGATCTTATCCACTTCATCAAACATGAGAACTGTGCTCATGGACTTTGATGCAATCAAGGAATTTACAATCTTGCCACAATGAGATGATTCATAGACAAGTTGATGACCCGTGTAAGTACTCGCATCTGAATCTCCGCCAAGTGAGATGAACTGAAACGGCCAGCCGAGTGCCTTCGCAATTCCGTTCTTAATCAAGGATGTTTTACCTACACCAGGGGGTCCCGTGAGAAGGAGACAGAGTCCACGACTCTGTGGATTGGCGATCTTGCTGCAGATAAATTGCATCACTTGGAGTTTGGATTCCTCCTGACCATATACCGCCTCATCAAGACATCGCTTTGCATTTGTCATAAACTCGCCGCACTTCTCAGCACCATCTTCTAGCCGAACAGGAATGTCCTTGTATACGCCAAATGGAACACTGACTACCTTATCTAGCCATGCACGCAGTTTGAAGTATTCATTGCTAGAGGTTTCCAGGGTTTGAAGACTATTGTATTTTGCCAGAATGTTGGCCTGTACTTCTTTGGGGAGCTTCATGGTAAGAATGTTGATCATGAGATTAAATCCATTTGTATTTGCAGGTGGACGATTTTCCAATGCTTCTACCAACTCCGATTGTTTCTCTTCAGTAAGTGCTTTAAATTGATCGATTTGCATATCAATTGAATTTTCTTCAACTGGTTTGGTAAGAAGGGTGACAAACTTTTGAACCATTTCAGGTTCTTGTTTCATATTGTATTTTTTGGGAGCCATTGTATCATTCTCTTCTGCATCGAGGGTCAAAAGATATTTACAGAATTCTTGTTCGGCTACTCTCATTTCATCATCTTCTGAATCACTTTCGAGATCAATTTCTTCATCATCATCCGTTTCTTCATCTGTCATTTCCTCTTCCAAGGGAGATGATGTTCTTTCAATTGGCTCGATTGGCTCTTCTGATTTACGTTTGGAGAGACGAGTCACCACTGGATAGTGGATGGTATTCTTTGGTGATTCTTCTTTTTCTTTTTTCAATATTTTATCAATTCTTTTGTTTGCAATAATGGCAGCTTTGCGCATAGGAGGATCTCGAATCATCATTTCCTCTTCTGAACTATAATCGATCAAACCTCGTAGATTTCCATGACTGTCAACACTGCTATCACTTTCGCTACCATCGTCATCTTGATTACCCCGTGAATAAGTAGATGGTTTTGTTAAAGGTTTCTTGTCTTTTTTTGGCATTCTATTTAGGGGACTGCTTTTTGTCATTCTGAAAGGACAGTTCGTGTTATTTCAGTATGGCATATAATCTATTCAATTTTTAACGTCGAAACAAACGGCGAATGGTTCGAGAAGCTACTTTATCTAGATAAAAGGGCACCTTCATGATTCGACGACGGCTCTGATTCAATAAAAATCGCCCGCGTTTCGTAGTACGCGTGCGTAGTTTTTTTGCAGCATTTATCGTTTTGGGGATCCACACCGTATCTTTTCTCTTACGAGTTTTGCGTGTCATTTGATTGATCTATTTTTACTTATATTATTATATTAAAACTGCTGAATACTTTCATAAATATCTAGGAAGGTAAAGCGTGCCTTGTTGCTTAGGCCAACAAATTCAGGAGTACTTACGCTAAGGGGCTTGATACGATTTGCTACTTCGTTCTTGAGAATGGATCGAATATTCTTAATTGGCTCATGGATTGTCTCTTCGGCATCGGCTGTCTCGGCACGAATGGCCTTCATGATCTTCATGAAGCAATCTGCAAACTCCTCATTGAGTTTGATGGATTCTTTGTTGCAAAGATTCAATTCAATTTGGCGAATGATCTTACAAATGATCTTCATAAAAGTCTCTTGATCGATCACATTATGCTTGATCAGTTCCGCCAAGAATTGTGAATAGCCGCGGCGATACTTCTTCTCTACATTGCGCTTGCAGAGTTCATTGTAGGTTTCCACTCCTGATTCTGATACCTCTTCAAAGATCTCCATGTACTGGGAATACAGATTCGCCATTTCAGTTAAGAGAACGGGGTACTGTGTGCTGAGCTCACTTAGCAATCTGGCATACAAGGGGCAGAAGACCTCCTCACTTGCTGCTTTTTCAAAGACAAGCTTCATAAAGCATTTGATCATATCCGTCTGACCACTGTCAATGATATGAGTAATGAACTCTTTGATTTCATTGTAGTTTGGTGCACTGAATTTATTGAGCTTGCCGAGAAGAATCGTATTGAGAATGGTATCCTCCACCTTTTCAGATGATTTTTTGAATTTGCTAACATATTTTTGGTGGGGTGCACGGAAACCATCCGAGTGATCATGCCATGCAGACTTTTGAAAGGTAGGTTGATTGCTTGCATGATTTGGCTCTTGCACTACATGATTGCGTTGACGATTTGCAAAAGGCTGATGATTCGATTGGTGATTCGATTGGTGATTCTGATTCGATTGGTGATTCGATTGGTGATTCTGATTAGATGGATGATTCGGTGGATGATCACGATTTGCCGTACGAGGCCGCGATGCACCATTTGCAGCACGTCCCGAATGTGATCCACGCCACTCTACTGGTTTCCATCCTTGCTGATATGTTTCACTATGAATGCAATGATGAATCGTTTCAATGGATTTCAGAATCGCGGAAGGAACTTTTGGGTCCCGGATGTTCTTCCGCAGAGATTGCACGAGGAGTATCTCTTGAAGAATGGAACCCATGGTAGTTATAGCGAAGAAATGTTTAAGTCTTGGATTGGTTATTTATCATCTCACGATTTTTGATTTCAATTTTAAATGTGTTTCAAGTCCATTTACAAATCACGAACAAGACATAAGAGATGAGTTCCGTAGACGCCATCATTGAGGTGGATACATTATCCAAATGGTTAGATCTACAAACAACCACTTCAAAAACCTACCTCGGAAAACAACTTCACGAGTGGTCAGATGATATACAGCATCTCCATTATTTAAGTACAAAATTTAAAAAGTTCAAAGAAGCTTTTCAAAAAGATCCAAAATTTTATGTAGAATGTCATGAGTTGTTGGGGGAAATTGCAAAGGTGGAAGAAAAACTTCAAAAGCTCATGGATCAGGATTCAAAATTAGAACAAGAATCATACAATGAAATTCTATTTTTCAAAACCTATCTTCAGCCCCTTAATTTTGTACCTTTTCTATTATCTCTATGGTCTATTATTCGTGTCTATGTCCTACCTGGCCTATCTCTTATGCTTCCTATTCTAACCTTGATTGCGCCATATTTTATTTTGACATTTGTCTTCAAAATTCCTATTACCTTTCATAATTACATGGGAATGTTACAAGCGATGGTATCAGGTAACCTTCAATCGATTCGTAATCCGAGTGCAATTACACCATCTGCATCCATCGGTTCTTTTTTAAAACAATTTGGGCTTGTACTCATGACATTTGTTCAGGGTATCATTCAACCCTACTGGACACATAAACATTTGAAATCAATTGATACCATTATTCTTGATCATGGTATTCTTGTTATTCGGTTTCGAGATTTATATCAATCACTAGAGAAAGCATTATCAAAACGAGGATTCACTTTCTTTCGTTGCCCCTTGCCTGTTATTCAGGGAGAGCGTGATGCTACTGCACGTGTTATTCTTGAATCAAACTATTTCAAAATGGCGCTCAAATACGTAGGATCTCTGGAGGTTATCATGGCATTAGCGAATCAGCCTGACGTACATCCTGTTCAATGGATCTCTTCCAATCAACCAGTCTTTTGCGCCAAGAATGCATTTGACTATCAAGTACCCGCTTTGCAACGTAAGACAATTTCTGCGGAATTTAAGAAAGAACGCCATGCTCTTCTCACTGGTCCAAATAAAGGAGGAAAGTCAACCGTCTTACGTGCTCTATCTGTTAGTGCACTTCTAGCACATACCTATGGCTGTTCTCTGGGTCATCTAACTGCAACACCATTTCATACCATTTATGTTTGCTTGAAACCCGATGATCTGCCCGGATCCAAATCACGATTTGAACGAGAAATTGAGTTTACCGCACATACTCTTCAATCTGACAAGCCCATTCTCGTGTTTATTGATGAGCTCTATCATTCTACTAACCCTCCCGATGCACTACGAAGTTGCGAGATCTATTGCGAACAGTTGTGGAAGAAAGAGAATGTCATCAGTGTTATTAGTACCCATATTTTTGAGTGGGTGGAGCGTGCACCAGCGTCCATTCAACGCATTTGTTGCCCTGCGAAGCAAAAGGAGAAAGGAGAGATTGAGTTTTTATATACACTTGAAACGGGTGTTTGTAAGGTAAGCAGCGTAGATACACTTCTGAAAAAGAATGGACTACTAAGTGATTGACGCGCCAGATTTCAAATCGAAAATCTCTCCATCACGGCAGAATGCTAAGTGATACGCTTACGATTGGATTAGTTCTGCTCCTTCTATTTGGATCGATCGTTCTTTATCTTTACACATGTATTCAGCAATCGGAACAGAAAATCAGTCTATTGGAGTCCATTTTGCTTGATCTGAAAATGAGCGGGGAAATGAAAGCCTATACGGAACTACCGGCAGACAGTCACGAGATAGTGATTGAGAAAGAGGCAGAGAAAGAGGATGCCTATGTTCCCTTTCATGATGAGATTGAGGAGGATCCTATTGTTGGATCCGTGGAAGATGTAAGTGAATACAAGACGATTGTATCCGATGCGATTGAGGGCGTGGAGGACATCACGGATCTAACAAATGATTTATCTGCTGAGCCGTCTGCTGAGCCAAATTATGAGGGGATGACCCTAAAGGAGCTCCAGGCGCTCGCAAAGAGCCGTGGAATTATGGGTGTTACCAAGAAGTCACCTCTCATTGAAGCACTAAAGACATCGGATCGCTCGGTAAAACCCGGTTCATCGGGCGCGGGATCGAATTCTTTTTTGGAAACCAGTGCCTCCGTTAGCGATGAATCTCTCTGATAAAACCATGAATAAGGATAGATGGCACAACTGGATCAACCTGGATTTACAAAAGATACTCGACCTAATTTATTCACAACTCCTTCATTTGGTACAGAGTATCGTGCAGCACGTCATGCAACTGTACCACCAATTAAAGATGTCTATCCAGCCCGCGACAATCGATACCCTGCCTACGCCGCCCCGCTTGAGGATGGTCGTTTGGTAACGGATTATCGCCCACAATGCACCAAAAATATTAGAACGGGTCAGCAATTTCATACAAAACTATGGATGATTCGTCATGGAGAGGATATGATGGAAGAGTCTCGACAACGTCAGGTGGAATGGTCTGGTGCTTCGCTTCCGATGGCCAACACGGTTCCTCCTCCAGCAGCAATCGTTCATTCTACTCCCTTTGATTCGGAGATTGCTGCAACAGGATTGCACATGGGAATTGGAGTGGAACGTGCCGATGCTGCTGCACCACCTCTCTTTGGAACATTTGCATATGAACCCACCATTGCCGAAATGCAAATGAATCGCAAAAACATTTCGATGACGACGCGTCAAGAAGGTGGACGTAATTCAAAGCGGGGTGTATTTTAAAACTTAAAGGCCAGATGAGAATAAAGGTTGTAGGACCTGTAGCTCAGATTTGGTAGTAGCATCGGTCTTATGAGCCGAGGGTCGCGAGTTCAATCCTCGCCAGGTCCATATTCCAATTCATGTCATTGACTTGGAATTATAACAATAATAACAATGCAACAGTGGTTCCAATACTTGCCATCACTCCTACTGCATAGTACATATAGGATGAATATGTGCGACCCTCTTTAATCATAGGGGCAGCTTGAACTACCTCTTTTTTAGAAGCCGCGATTATATCTTCGATGGAATCGAGTGACTGATCCAGTACAATGTCATGAAAGGTATCCATAGTATCCTTTAATAACCTTGTTTGTTCTTCAATGTCTTGTAGTCGGGGATCCATATTCTATTTTACTTTTTTAAAATAAAACCATCATTGTATTTTTCACCATAATCAATTAATAATTCTTCACCTGGTTTAATCTCGCGTGTGGATACATATAGCACTCGTGGCAAACGATCCAAATAGCAGGTTCGTGCAATTAAATTGGGTTCTTTCGCAATATTGATATGGCTGTTCACATATTTTAATTCATTGCTGTTATGTTTTCCATCAATATAGATATCATCTGTTAAGAAAAACTTATAGGGATTGCCAGAGGGGCAGGGCATATCATCACTTTTGATAATTCCCGTATATTCTCCAATGATATCATATTTACGAAACGATGTTGTAGCAAATACTCCTTTTTCACCGGCTAGTAAATGCGACGGTGGCAATGTACGAACTTCAATTCCTTGAATAGAGTCTTTTTCATATTTTGATCGATTCGTAATATACATCCAATCATTACTATGAAGATAGGGCTTCTTTTTATGGAAAATAAAGTAATAGCCTACAATGATGATAATAACTACCGCGATACTCCATACGATTTCATTCATTTTCTATCTACTACCACAAAGAAGAGTATGAACCGGAATTTAATGAAGAGAATAGTTATAAAAGTGTTTGCGTTTGATATTCGAATTTAATTTCTAATCCGATAACCTGCGTGGCTTCTCAATTTATTTTTGTTTACGATGTGTGCGTCGTGCATTTCGTTTGTGTCGTCGTATGCTTCGTGCGCGTTTTCCACCTTTTTTTCTTAATATAAATTTTTCAGCCTCGTCGATTGAATTAGATACATTTGTTAATATGGGGAGAATCTTATTTTTTGTAATTGAGTTGGAATGTGTAATTTTATTAATTGCATTTTTTGACTTATTTAATTGGTAAATAATATTGTGTTCGCCAGGTAGATTAGAGGATGGAAGACGTGAAATAGGAATGGGCGGTTGTACAATGGGTGGTTGTACAATGGGTGGTTCTACAATGGGTGGTTTAGGTAGAGGTTGAGGTTGAGGTTGAGGTTGAGATTGACGAGAAATAGCAAATGCTTTTCTAACAGAATTCCCCGCTGCATCAAATATTTTTTGAGCAATCATTTTTTCAGCAATTTTTGCATTAGTCAATAAATTGCGAAGTTCATTATCAGGCATGTCCTTCTCGTTCATCGCTTCATATTTTTTAATTGCTTTTTTTATTAAGTTCTTTGCCATACCATACTCCTCTTCGTCATATGCATTCACTGCCCAATCATGCAGATCAAGCGGGTTATTCGATTCGTTCGGAGAATGTAGTTCCATCTATTTCTTCTATCGAATTTAAACCCAGTAGGGATATCTAGAGTAGATGAAAGTGCTCGCCTTTGACATTGGAATTAAAAATCTTGCCTTCTGCATTTTAGAAAATGTAAATGTGCTAGCTCTGGAAAATGTGAATTTGCTGGAACCCGTGGAATCCATTTTGTGTTCAAAATGTAAACTCAAGGCGTCATTTCGAGCCGGGTCAGAAATTGTTTGCAAACGACATGTTCCCAAAACGCACACATTTTTGCCCCAACTTTCTGGAAAAAAACTTCCTTCGAACAAGGTGCTCAAGGATCTAGTGAAAGAGCATGAATGTGAACAACTGGGATGGACAAATGAAAAATGTGTGGAATCGCTTTCTAAAAAATTCGCATTTTCGATTCAGCAGCCGAAGCAGACCAACGCATCCCATGTCTCTCTGGAAATTCTTCACGATGCGCTTCGCTTATTTTCCGAAAATGCATGGAGCTTATTTTCTGGATGCACCCATGTCCTTCTCGAAAATCAACCCGCATTTAAAAATCCACACATGAAATCCGTACAGGTTCTCTTATTTGCCACGCTGCGAGAAGAATTCTTGAAACATGGTCAAACCCCTTCTTATCATTTCGTGCATGCCAAGAAGAAAGTACAGGATGCACCTGCAGGCGATGCAGGATACGCCGAGCGTAAAAATAAGTCAGAGGATCGCGTCAAACAATTATTTGATTCGGGCTCGGTGGTTAACGCGGATCTGTATGAAAAATGGAAGAAAGCGACCAAAAAATCCGATATGGCAGATGCGCTCTGCATGGCCTTCGATCGAATTTCAGATGCCTAATCAACATGGATAGCAATGAGATCGTTCTCGTTATCTTTCTTATGATTGGAATTCTAATTGTATTTGGAATAGCAATTCGAGCAGCATACAATTCAAATAATTGATTTCTTATGAATAAGCAAGATGGATCTTCCTAATCTATGTTCCTTATCCCTTCTATTAGTGTATATTCTACCATTTCTATTATATATTATTAATCATCGATGGATTCATTTGATTGCTCTGGCAGGAGCAGTAGGTACAGCCTCTCTTTCCGAGTTCATTAAGTATACATTGATCAAAGAAGCAAGTCCTCGTCCCAAAGGGGCTTCCAATTGTAACCTATGGTGCAATGATGGCAAACAAGAGGGAAATCCTGGTATGCCATCCGGTCATTCTTCTACGGTTACCTTCTTCTCAGCGTTTTACTATCAACAGACAACTAATCCATGGATTCGTGCAGCTCTTGTTTTCTATGCGCTCATTGTGATGTGGTCGCGATATGAGAAGAAATGTCATTCTGTAAACCAAATTGTGTCAGGATCCATTTTGGGATTATTGACGAGTTGGTTACTCGTGCGTATGATGTAGTGCTTAAAAAACCAGCGAGGAAGAAAGACATATGAACGGTGTATCTATCTCCGATATGCAGAATTTTGTAGAAAATATGGATGATATGAAATTGAGCTCAGGTATTGGAAATGTAATTGAATTGGGTGATGAGGATCTGGGAGACAATTTTGGCGCGGATCTCTTGTCCAATAGTCGTGTATCTGCTCGTCCGGCATCTAGTGGGTTTTCCTCTCAAAGTGTGCCTGCATTTGAGAAAATTGATGATATTGGAATTGGTAAACTGGAGCCGCTTGAATCCATCTCCTTCGATATTCCAATGAATAGCAACAACCCCGTACCCGAAGTGATTGTAAATCGCGATTCTTCTTCGATCTTTTCGAATGATCAGTCGGCATCAGGACCCTCTATTAATCTGGCGGGTGCGAATCGTCTCAACCCTGACGATGAGAAAAAGAAGAAGAGTGATTTGATCAACAAACTGAATCGTTTGGAGTCAAAGGGCTATACTCTAACCAAGCGATTTACGATGGATAATAACCTTGATGAAATCCAACAAGAACATGATCGCTTGCTTGATGCAAAGAATCTGGAGGCATCTCTTCGCTTTCAGCGTCAATGCCTTATGGGTGTAGCAACGGGTGCCGAGTTCCTGAACAGCAAGTTTAATCCCTTTGACTGGGAGCTTGATGGTTGGTCAGAGTCTGTACATGAGAATATTGAAGATTTTGATGAGGTCTTTGAAGAACTTTATGATAAGTACAAGGGACGTGGCAGTATGCCACCTGAGGCAAAATTGCTCATGTCTTTGGTGGGCAGCGGTTTCATGTTCCACATGAGCAATTCCTTCTTCCGCTCAAAGATGAGCAATATGGATCCGAGCGATATCTTTCGGAATAACCCACAACTTGCCAAGCAATTTGCAGCAGCGGCCGCTCAGCAGGCGGGACCTGGTTTTGGTAACTTTATGGGAGCGGCAATGGGTGTACAGGGTATGCCGCAACAACAGCAGTATCAGCAGGGTCCACCCATTGCATCTCCGCCTCAGATGCCAATGAACGGTACCTCCACCTTTTACCAACCATCCAACATTCCCATTCAGACTCCTCAGAACATGGCAGTGGCTCCTACATCATCCATGCCTCGCCGAGAAATGTCGGGTCCAAAGGGAATCGATGACATCCTAAAGACCTTCCAAGAAGTCCGTTCCGCAGAACTTGATCCTCTCCCACCCATGTTTCCATCTGGATCAGCCACTGCATACAATAATCAGCCAGCTGTACAGGCCATCTCCGAAATCTCTAGCATTCACTCAGGTGACATTTCCGATGCGGATAGTGTTCGTACAGGTACCACTAGCCAACGTCGCGGTGGTCGCAGAAAGCCAGTTGCACCGGTTGGAAATACGATGACCCTCAATTTGTAAATTAATGTAGTACTTATTCTAAGTAAGTGATTAATTTTTTAGAACCTGTAAATTGGCTGCATAAATATCAGTGTGAAGAACATCATCCTCTTCATCTGCATCATGTACCGCACCGGTTGCACGAATTCCCTTTGAAAGAGCAGCTTGCTCGGGTGTTTTCTTTACACCCTTCGCTGACTCTTCTGCCACAGCATATTTCTGCGCTTTAGAGCTGAGACGCAGAAGAATCTCTTTTTCCTCAGGAGTCATGCCTTCACCAGGCTTGGGACTATCACTGCAAGTGGATCCATTGGCACCCAATTGACCAAAAATGCAGAGAGCAGAATTCTCGTTGAAGAGATATCCCAAAAATAGGACAACTGTAACAGTTGTCCAGAAGGCCACCCATAAATTACGAGTGGCAACAAAAAGAACGGTGAAGATCAAAATGCGCCGAACCCATGGATGTTGGAAAAAGAGCTCTTGTTTCTTGGTAACTTCCATGGAAATAAAGCGACCACCCAAGTTAAGAATTAACATCATGACACCAATAAAATAGGGATTATTATTGAAGATTTGAAGGAATCCATCCATGGGACTTATTGCCACCATCGATGCCATTGAAGACTGACCAGCTAATGCAGCCGGAAGACTCATCCTGTTATCTTATCCTATAAAATGTAATACATAAATTATAGATTAGCAATCGGTGTAATGAGAGTATTCATGTCACTCAAATAAAAGAATACAGCAAATGCAACTAATAATCCAACTCTCGGGCACCACATGGCAGAAGAAAGAACGAGAAGAACAAGCAAAATACGCCACCAAGGATAAATGTATAAGCTAGTTAGCTTCTCGCTATATTCTTGTTCAAATAAGGAGCTGTACGAAATAATCAAAAAAGCAACAAACATAATGGCAATGAATCGGAAGACCCCATCCGCCGTACTATCTACGGATAACCAAGAAGGCCACATCTCTATTCATGATCAGAGGTTATCATTAATCGGTTATATACCTTAATCGGTTATAGCATTCGTAGTCACGCGATCCGTAGCAATTTTACTGGTTCGTTCTCCTAGCACTTTTTCTACAAACCAGCGTTTTCCAACTGCCTTCTTTTCTGATACACTGCCGCCTCCATCAAAGCCCTCTGTCATGGAAGAACGAGGAGCACCAAAGAGTAATAATAAAAAGGCCATAGCGGTCAAGAGACCGTAGACCCAGCCCATCATTTCAATAACTCCGTATACCAAACCAATTCCAAAAATGCGACCCAGAATAGAATCAGCAAAGCTACGATACTCCATGGAAACCGCTGGCGCATAGACAATTAGTAAAATAACAACGAATGCATAAATGAGTTTAGATGGAGAATCCATATTTGCCAAAAGTGTTTGCAACGAATACACAACACCCCCTTGTTGTTGATACGGTGCTTGTGGTTGTGCCATCCTGATTAAACCATTGATTTGTTTATTAATTCATGTACTTCATTCTATCATGTTATAATCGGACTCAATAAGAATGATTGCTTTTGGTAGTAGGGGCAATGAACTATTGTGCTTTAGATGACGCCTTTCAGGCCATCGGCGGAGCGCCGTCTCCGGGATGTGCCACCGATTATGCCACAAAAGCGGCAAGAAAGGAGGAACGTAAAAAGGCAAAACGCTGCAAAGGACCTCCTGCTGCCTATTTGGATCTGGAAGACAAGGATCCGGATCGTCAAACATGGAACAAATATCCCGACGTACCTGCCATGAATCCGGCTACTGGATTAAGAGAACATGAACCCGTAACTGCCCCACAAGGCGATTCAGAAGCGTTTATGGATTCTTCTATGAATTCTGCCATGTCCGTTCAAGCATCCCATACCGATACTCAAAAACCGTCTTCGCGAAAAAAATATTTTGGTGCATCCCCTGATGATGACATCTTTTCCGACTATGTCCCTGAACAAGAACACTATCAACTCACGCCTGATTTTCGAACTGCTTTTGAACATGCTGGTGTGGCTCGTGCAGGATCGGCAGAAACCTTGCCGAATCCGTCAGTTAATATGTACTGGAAACCTCGTACGGTAGCGGGTGCACAGACTTCCTTTATTGATCAATTGCCGCCTCCTGGTGGTAAATACTACAAGGCACCTCGGGGAGAGATCTCCATGGAAGAAGTGATGAAAAAGATGGATAAGATTTTTGCCCGTCTGGATGACATGAATTCAACTACCTCTCCAGAGCAAGCCACTTCAGAACTTCTCATGTTTATTTCGAGTGGTATTTTCGTTCTCTTCTTTATGGATTTGCTGGTAAAGAAAGGCAGTACCATGAGATTTTAACGGAGAATAAGATAGAATGCATATGTCACGTAAAAAGCGTAATCGTAAACGTAACACACTTCGTACACATAAGGGAATGGTTTTTAGCAATATTTATGGATGGCGTAAGATCAAGAATCTGAAAACACGCAAACACTAATTCAATACAGTCTTTTGTAAAGACGCCGTTGAATTACTTCTTCTTATGAGTTACTCGTCTCTTATGCGATCCGCCTTTGTGCGTACGAAGTATTGCATTACGTATTGCTTTCCTTTTTCTTGCAGCCTCAAGTTCTTTCTCTTTTCTTGCAGCCTCACTATCTTGTTGAACCTTTCTATTAATCTCCGCAGCACGTTGACGTACTTGCGTAGTTGGCTTCTCTGCCTTAGCACGTAATTTCTCTGCATTAGCACGTAATTTATCTGCTTCTGCCTCTCCAAGATTAAATGCATTTTCTAATCTTTTTGCATTTTCTAATCTTTTCGCTTTTGCCTTTTCCTCTTTTACTGCATTTGCTTTTGCCTTTTCCTCCTCTTTCTCTGCCTGTTCAATCTTATTACGATATGCTTTTGATGCTGCCCTCTCTCTGTTATTATACTCCTGCTTTCGTGTCCTATTAAGACGAACTACTTCTTGTGGAGGTGTGGCAGCATTATTTCGTGATTTCTTTTTTGATTGGCTGCGTAACCATGTATTACGATTTTTGTTAGAAAGACCCGCTGGTGGTTCTTCATTTTGTGCGGAGGGCTTCTCAGTGACAAGATTCGATGATATAAGAGGTGCAGCATCACTGGGAACTTCTTTTTGAGCCAATCTGCGTTGTTTCTTTGCCTCTTTTCGCTGTGCAACAAATGCCTCTCGCTCAAGACGCTGCTTCTCTGCTTCCTCTTTTTCTTGTTGGATCTTTTCATTATTCGCCTGCTTTTTTGTTTGTTGTCGAGATTGATTGCGCAATGCCTTTTGCTGCAATCTGCTTTCCTCATTCGCTAGGTTTTCTTTTTCTAACTGGTTTAATTGCAGGCGTTCCTTATTTTTCTTAGAACGTTTTTGTGTTGTACGCAATGCATTTCGTGCAGAACGAGGAGCCATTGATATAATAGAAGGCCTCGAAGGTTCAGGCTTCAACACAGCGGCCTCATTCTCAGCCTCTTGTGCTTGTTTCTCAGCCTCTTGTGCTTGTTTCTCGGCCTCTTGTGCTTGTTTCTCGGCCTCTTGTGCTCGCTCTTCAGCCTCTTTTGCAGCTTTTTGATTGGCTGCATTTTGATTTGCTCTTGCCTTTGCCTCTGCGGCTTCTGCTGCTTTGCGCGCCTCTTCTGCAACACGCTGTGCCTCTTCCGCTTCTGCTCTTACTCGTTCGGCTTCTGCTTGTTTTTTGTCTTCTACACGTAACTCTTCATTTCGTTGCTTACGTGATTGCTCACGAGCATTGTTGCGAAGCCATTTTTGTGCATTTTTGTTTTTTGCAGTTTGAGCTTCTAAGTTCTTTAGACGTTGTTCCGTTTCCATAATTTGAAGTGCCTGTTTTGCTTTGGACTTCTTCTTCTTCTCTGCCGCTGCTACTCGTCGTGCTTCTGCTTTTACTGCAGCAGCTTCTGCCACTACACGTGCCTCTTCTGCTTCTGCAGCACGTTCTTTAGCTTCCTCTGCAGCTTTTTGATTGGCTGCATTTTGATTTGCCTTAGCCTTTGCTGCCGCTGCATCAGCATTTTCTTTTGCCTTCTGTGCTACACGAGCCGCTTCATTTGCATTTTCTCTTGCTTGGGCAGCCTCTGTATTGGCACGTGTAAAGAAATCTGCCATACCGTTTACATTATTTGTGCTCGGTGGATTGCTCTTATTTTGTTTAGATAATCTGGATGTACCGTTCGATGCTGCATTTTGATCAGCTTGCATTTGGAGAACTTCATCGGCTGCCTTGAGTACTTCATCCTCCTCAGCATCTTCTGCAACCTGCTCAGCAACACGTGCATTATTCTGTGCTGATAGCGCCTTAAAAGCATTATTCTTCTTTTTTGCTTTTTCCAAATTATGTGCAGCCTTTTCTTGAGCATTACGTGCCTGATCTAATGCCAGCTGAGTTGCTTTATTCTTATTTTCCTTTGCCTTGTCTTCAGCCTCTTGTACAACACGTTGCGCCTCTTCTAGTTTTTTCTTAGCATTCTCTTCCGCGGCCTTATTTACTTCGACTTGTTTATTACGTTGTGCTGCGGACTCGTTTAGTAATGGGGATTCTACAAGTGATGTACTGGGTACATCTGCCTCTTCAGCCGGCTTTTCCTCTACTAGTTCGATATTCTCTAGATGTATACTGGATGGAAAAGAAGATGTAGACTGTCTATCTACTAGGTTATTTTGACTAACAGAAGGTGTGATTGATTTGACAGTATGAGATGCAGAGGACTCTTCTTCCACATTTGCATTCTGATTTATGATATGAATCGGATCAGTTACCACTTCCTCAATCATTTGTTGAATCGCTTTGATCAGTGTTAGATATGCAATACGCTCTTTTTCTGAAAATTGGGATGACTCTTTTTTAAATGTATCAAGAAATGAGTCCATTTGTCTAGTTATAATTTTATACTTGGTAAGTTTATCTTCTCCACGACGTTTGTTATTGCCACGATTTGAAGTTTGATTGCTAATTTGTGCTTTCTCTAACATCTCATCCACCAAATAGGAAACCACATTCTTACCAAAATCCTTAAATAGAGATGGCGATTCAGAATTCTTCAGAAGAGATTGGTAGAATACCTCCATCAATTTATAGAAGGAAACCATTGCTGCATTCATTGCATTATTATCATATAAAGTAGAGTCTATTACCTCTATCACCCTATTCTGATATGCTCTGTCCAACAACTTCAGAAATGCGATTCGTTCCTTGGGAACCTCATGAAATAGCTTTGAATCCTTATCTGCTCCATCGGGGGGGACAAATAACTGTATGACCTTTTTAGATACTTTTGCAGCGACTGGTGCAGCGACTGGTACAGCATCAGATGCTGCGACTGGCGCAGCGACTGGTGCAACCTCTACCGCAGTCGATATTGCATTTTCTGCCTTTTCTATTAAGGCTTTCACTTCAGATGATGGATCATTGCTAACCACCATTTGTGGATCTTCGTCTATCAGATCTGCAACCTTCTCAATCTCTATTTCTGCAATTTCAATTGGCAATTTTACCTCTGGTGAAAGTGGTGGTAAGGACGGCTTTATAATGCGCAATACTTCATAGGCTGCTTCTATCATTGCATGATCTACTTCTGCATCATATCGTTCAATATAGGACATTTCAAATGCTTTATAGAGATCATTATTATTACGATCTGCGTAGATAGAAAGTATTTTTGCTTTCTTTTGAAACGTTGCAAGTATTGTTGGATAGTACCATTCTTGTACTTTTTTATCATATTTTTCCATAATCTTTAAAATTTTGTCTGAACTGATTAACAGACCAACTCCACTTGATTTTGCAATAGCTTCTGTATTCTTTGCCAAAGCTATTTTGTGTTCCTCTTTAATAACACGAATACGATCATCTAGCCATACTTTGATAGCCGGCATAATAATATTTCGATCAATATTCTCAGGGGTCTCTTTCAATTCATCCTGTAATGCTTTGAGCGCCTGATCATAGGCAGTTTGCACATCTTCAAGTTTGAGTTCAGGATTTGGTTTACCCCTTGTTTTAGGTTTCATCTTAAGCTTCATCTTCTTTCTTTCTTGTTCTAGGCTGTTAATATATTTCTTAATATTGGATACTGCTACGCTACGACGAGTTTCATTTACAAGCATACTTTTTTTGAATTCTGTATCAGGATACGTCACAACAGAATGCTCTGTTTTCAAACCTGCTACTATTATTTTTATCTCTTCCACTTTCTTTTTTAACGCTTTTTCTTTTGCATCCTCAATCATCGCCTCGATTAGATCCTTTTTAGCCTGATAGGCTGATTGTAATAGTGGACCATTTTTGTCTACATACTCTTGAATCTCTGATGTTAATTTTGGGACAGAATCTTCTGCAGATATAGCACTTATATTGGCAACTACTTCATCTTCTTTTTGTTCTAACTCTCGCAATGCATTCGGTGCTGTCCTTAGATGTATATCTACTGCATTTTCATCAGATGGTTTTTCTACTTGTTCTAGTACATTTTCAAATGCATGAAGCGACTTAATTGCCTTTAATACATCCGCTGAAATAGATGGAATTTTTGGGTCATCTCCAAGAATATTTTTTAATAAAGAAATGATCTCTGCCTCTTCTGCGGCAGTTGCTGCATATGAGAGAGATGATTGATTGAGAATAATTTGTGCCTGTATATATTGAGGATACTCTTTTATTTTCTTCTCTAATGCATTCGCAATATGGGAGGCACCTTTACTACGATGCCACCATCGTGTAAAAACGCTACGTTCCTCTAGGTCAGATACAAGTATCTTTCCAATCTTATTAATATTTGCAGTAGAATTTGTATTTAATTTATTTACAACCGCCTTAGCAAGATCCCATTTCCCATTTTCCAAATTCATTATATTATGTTTTTCGTGGTATTCTTTTTCTAGCCATTCTTTTACCATTTCTTGTTGCTCTTCTGTTATTTGCGGTGGAGCAATGTCTAGTTTGGATTGAATCTCTTTTTCTGTTCTTTCTTCTTGTGACATCTGCTCTTGTAAGACTTCAAGAATCTGACGATATGCATCTTGTGCTGTTTCATAATACTCTTTGTCTTTTTTTGCAGCATTGCTCATACGTTGTGCACGTGATTGTATACTATTACTTTTTATTTTCATCTTTTTCTTTGTAGTTTCTATCATATCTGCAAGTAATTCTTTTCGTTTCATAGAGCCTGCTTTGGAAATCAATAACCGATCATGCTCAATCATTAAGCGAATAGGTTCTTCTACATGTGCCTTTTTGTTCACAATAGATAATTTATCATGTAGTACATCTAATTGTTCTTTCAACTCTGCAAGACGTCTTGTTCTATCTTCTGATTCAGGCTCGGCGAGAACGCTGTCATATTCTGCTACTAATCGCTCAATGTCATCGACGTTCTCAGATGCGACAGAGGAGTGATTATTTACTACCTCTTCTTTTTCATTTACAATCGAAGTTAACACTGCTGCAATTGCGGGTTTATTGCCGACAGATGACTCAGAATTTTTCTTGTGAGAGAAGGATGGATGATATGCTAATTCATAATGAACTGATGCTTTGTTAGAGGATTGTTCGATTTTCATCTTCAACATATAATAGGTGCCATATTTATCATGCATTCTTTGTTTATTCTTCAATATACTGTTATTAAACTTCGGATTGTCTAAATTTTTAGTTATTCTAGGCATATCAAGAACACTATGCATGGATTCATATTCATATACAATCTGATCACCAGTAATGGTCATTTTTGTGTTTTTATCACCACCTACATTAGTAGGAATTGTATCTCTACCATTCAATCCAAGTAATAATTGAATAATTGATGAAGATCTAATTCCTTGTCTAAGCATAAGATGAAGTTTGTATTTTTCATCATTATTATCAATATTGATTGTACCATCTTTTTCAATGGAAATAGGCTTACCATCTTTAACAATGGTGAGATGCTCCAAACGAACAATATCTAGCTTTACTTTGGTTTCGAATGCTTCTTTTGTTTTTTCATCATTTTGGCTCTTCAAATATTCAAATGCAATTTCATCTGTTTTTGTATCCGCAATAACAGTTTCAACTTGACCATCCTCCCTATGCGTACGAATAATATTAAATTTATCTTCGAATTCTTTTAGATTTTGTACATAGGCATCTGATTCATTTTGCAATTGCTCTATCTTTTGTTCTGCCTTTTGGCGCTGTGAGGCAGCTTCTGCCGCCTCTTTTTCTAATCGACTACGCTCTGCATCATTTTTAGCTTTTTTCAATTCAGCATTTGCCTTTTCCTCTTTTTCTTTGAATCGCTCTAAGAAAGCCCGCTCTGTTTCAAGCTGACGCTCTTTTACTTTTCGAGCCTCCTGCTCTGCTTGAAACCTTCGCTGGGTGTTACCTAGCCATGTACCTTCGGGTTCAAATTGTCCCATTTGATTCTTTTGAAAAGAACGATACGACTCTTGAATCGCCTCCTCATGCAATCGAAGCCCCTTCTCTGCTTCTTCGCGCTCCTTTGCAATACGCGATGCCTCTTCCTCGAATTGCTTCTTCTCTACCGCATTGGATGCACTCTGTACTGCAGCGTTTGCTTGTTCTTCCTCTATCATCAGCTTCTTTACACGTGATTCAAGCTCGTCTTGCTCTATTTGCTGTTTATTTGCAATTACAGTAGATACAGCGGCGATTGGACCCTTATTGCGATTTAGCTTCATGGCGGCAATCTTAGCATTGGCTTCCTTTCCTAATTCATTTAGCTCTCGATCTACTTGTTCGTTTTCAGCTTTCTTTCTATTCTGGTTCGCTTGAAGTTCTGCATTGATTTCTGCGGATCGTGCAATGGCTTGTAATTCCTCGATCTTCTGTTTATCTGCAATACCAGTTGCCGCCTGAGATAAACGCTCTAAAATTTTTTGAACATGTTGTTTATCCAATTTTTCTAGTATATTCGATTCCTCCTTTTCACGTTTAGCAGTTCCATTCCAATCTGCATACTTTTTCAATAGCAACTCTTCCTCTTGTTGACGTTGTTGGAGTTCACGCTGAGCCTCTTCTAGTGCTAACTTCTCATTAAATTCGTTAGAGATTCGTATGGTTTCTGCAAGGAGCTCTGCAACAAGTGCTTTCTCTTTTTCGAGGAAGGCAACTTCCTTAGCCGCTTCGACATTATTTGCAGCTTTCTTAGCTGCTTCTGCATTATTTGCTTCTTTCTTTTTCTGTATATTCCCACTGGTATCGCGTATAATATCATATGTAATCGTAACAGATGAATAAATTGGATCAATGACTGTTTTCAACTTCAAGGTATAAGCATCACTATACTTCTCTCGTAGTTGACGAGGATTAGTAACGCCATTGCTCGCACCCTTCTTAAGATCAACCAAAAAGAAATCCATCTTAAAATGATGGGTAAGTAGCGCAGCATTTACTAATTTCCCTTTTTTTACAGTGACATTATGTTCCCATTCATCACGATCGACATTTTCTTCTTGTTCTTCATTATTTGGCTCATCCTCTCCTTTTTCACCGATGGTTAAACGATTAATTTCGACTTTTTTTCCTGAAATACCTCCTTCCTTTCCAATAAGAGTTAAGAGGATATTATCTGAATACATGGACGGTTGGAGCATTTGAAAGACCCATTTATTAGGTTCATTATCTTCATTTAAGAACTCTAGTGTATTATTTATAGTAAATTTTTCTACTTTGTTTTCAATAATTGTTTTAATAACCATACCTTGTAATAATGCTGTTTTTTCCTCATCGGTGGTAGCTGGTTTCTGTTCTGATAAATGACGAATAGCTGCTGCATCAATCTTAGATTTTGCTTCTACGCTAGAAATGGCTGTTTTGTCATCTGTAAAGGAACGAGTGATTCTAAAGCGTTTTTCAAAGGCCTCTTTTGCTTTTGGATCTACGACTACTTCTGCAATTCCCTTATTTTCCTCTTCGGTATAGTTTTCATCGTTAGCGGCATCTGCTTCTGTTTCATTTGCTGTATCTGGCAGAATCACTTCATTTGTAGAGCCCCTTTTTTTGGTCTTGAGCTTGCTCAGAAGGCTAAAATTGTCAGGAGTAAAATGGATCTTCAAGTCAACCGTTCCATTACCCTGCTTTTGCAACTCAATGCTTGGCAGACCATTCTTTTCATCATAGTTGATATTGGTAGGAGCCGTGCGAAGAACACCTGCCAACTTGAGGGCAAGACGAAGAAGAACCTTGCGAAGAGGCTCGCATTTTGCATTAAGCATGATAGGTGTGTTGTAACTGCAATCCGCCTTATGAAGTGCTTCAATAATGTCATATTTATCCTGATCCGTGATATCAACATCGCCGTCTAATCCAAAACGACGTAGAGCTTCTTGTTCTTCCTTACTGGGTTTCCAATCAGATGTAAAAACTCCAAGAGCAGGAAGACGAAGAGGACCATCAAATAACATAATCTCTTTTTCACCACTGGCTAATTCGCCCTTTGGTTTTACAGAAGCTTCTACAATATTTTTAGGTACTTTGGCAGCAGTTGCAGCGGGTACAACGGCAGAAGAAGGTGCTGCAGTGGGTACAACAGTAGAAGGTGCTGAAGAAGGCACTACACTTATGACCTTTTCCTGTTTTAAACCTACAGGATCTTGGTAAAATGGCGTTTGTGGTAACAGTGATGCAGGTGATTTTGCAAGAGCTCCAGAATCAACCGCCTTTTTTGTAGCATGCGCCGCTAGAGCGGCTTGTTGTGCTCTTAACATTGTCATTAGATTTTTTGTTTTTGGATCAACTGTGCTGTCAACACCACCTGAAAATCCACCTGAAAACCCTTTTATCTGCCCCCCTATTTCAGGAAGTAATGATGTTCCAGGATTAAATGGAGTGCCATTCTGCATTGTGGGGGCTTGGTTAAATCCACCACTCATGGATCCGCCTCCACTCATGGCCTGTATCATACCTCCTCCTGCTGGAAGCAGTGATGCATTAGGATTGAATCCACCAGGAACAGACATTCTATCAATACCAGGGATTTAAATATTAAAGAATCATCAACAGCATAATTTAAGTACCTAAGAACGATTAACCAATTAGCCAGTAGACATGGACGCATATACCTCTGATCCGCAAACTAGAAAGCGTAAGATTGAATGTAAGCCTGAGCTTGTGATTTCTAGCCTCCAACGATTCTATGCGCATCATCCGGAAATTACTAAAGTGCTTACCTATCTAAATGGAGAGGCTCCACTTAGTCTTCGCATTATTGACTGGTTTGTTACCAAATGTAGCCGCAAAAACTTCATCCGCTATCCATTGAATGGCCAAGAGTTTCTTGTGTATCTAAGTTACAAAGGACAGCTCAAAGCCTATTCCAAACAGTATTTTGATCCCAATTGCAGGCGTGAACGCATCATGTTTACAATCCCCAATCATGAGCAATTTATGACCACGATTGGAAAGCTTAATTTCTTTCGATGGGCGCTTGAGTCAAAGATCCTTGATTACATGGAAGCCCACGAGGAAGAAATCCGAGCAGGATATAATGCATACTTAAAGGAAACAATGGCGGTGCAAAAGCGAAATAAGAGTGATAGTTCTACAGAAGATGTAAAATCAGCAGTAAAGGGTGATGTAAAACCCGTAACAAACACCGTACGAACCACCCGTCGTCGCACAAAGCAGTCACCCTCTTCATTAAATAAGTTGCAAGTATATACAACGCCGATTGTACTGGACTTCAACTAGGGGGCATAAGCGTTCTATAAGTAGCCTTTGGCTATGACCCCTCTACCAATATCCTTATTCACTTAATTGATTCTCTTACTTTTTGGTTTCAGGCAAACTCTTATTTAAATAAAATAACCGAATATCATCCATCTTAGGTCGTAATTCCTCTGCTGCTTTCGCCTGTTGTTCTGCTACACTGGGATTTAACCATCGATTGTCAAAATTGCGTTGTAACAACTTTTGAGATTCGGCCGTGAAACCATTATTTTTGTCTTCGTAGACACTCGCACGTAATTCACGCGTCATGTTTCGAGCATCTGACGATGTATCGTACTTATCAAAGAATGAATTAGATCCACCCTTGCTTCCTTCTACATCGTATCGAGGCTGAGAACGATAATTTCGATCAGTCGTGCGGCTGGTATTGGGTGCCATATCATAGAAGGGTGCCTGTTTATTCGGATCCGGGCGATTGGTTACTCCTCCCTTTCCACTGGTTTGCCAGTGTTCAAACTGCCGTGCATTAATGGCGTCGATAGGATCCACTTCTCGTCTGGTTCGTGCCATAAATTGTGGATGGGGAAAGGCATCATATGTTCGTTGTGTATATTGATCGGGAAAAACGGGTTGCGCCATTTAAAGTACCTACTTCTTACTATGGTAAGATGTTTATTATTCCTTACACACATAAAACAATTATGATTCAACAAATGAAAGTAACAGCAATTCAAATTCTTACTGTGGGAGGAACATACCTATGGAAAGAGGAAAATGTTCGACTTCTTGAAAAGAATATATTGCATCCCAATGGAATTTTTATCAAGGGGAAACCAGTAAAGCATAAAGACATGTATTTGTGTCGTGTTGATACAGAGAAAACAGAGATGAGTGATTTTTATAAATGGGATGAGATTAATGCAACGGATGATACCACATTTTGTTGGAGAACATTTTATTTGATGGGCGAAAAGGAGCATCCTCATAGTTGGTTGTCGATTCCAAATGCACAATGGGAATCCTGTCGTTATCAGGAATTATTTGATCTTATTCTAAAAGAGGTCTAAACCCTGAGCACATAACTAGAATAGGACATGGATTCAAAAGCAGAACGTCATGTAACCCTTAAAAAGGGATCAATAGATATGGATGGCAATGATGCTTTTAAAATGTTGCTAGAAGACAGTGCACGAGAGGCCTATTTACGTCCATGGCATCGGTTAGAGCGTGGATTGCGACTAAATCGTATTCGAATTTTTATCGAGGAAATTGCTCCACAATATGAAATGACCAAAGAGGATCGCGACAAGTTTTTTGAATTTCTCTTGAAAGCACTGGATAAGAAATTACTTAATACGCTAAAGGTAGTACAATATGACCAAGATACACAACGTATTGTAACCATTCGTGGTCTTGAAATTAAACGGAATGCGGAAGGTATCCTAAAGTGGGCATTTAGTGCAAAGAAGATAAAAACAGAAGGCACACGAAAGAAGAAAAAAGAAGAGCTCCCCTCTGTATCGACAGAAATCAAGCCTGTCGAATCTGATAAAATTGAGGAATAATATCCATATAATTAAAGAAAGTCATAAAAAGAATTATGCAATTCAAAAAGAAATTAACAGATTTGATAGACCTAATTGATAATTGGCTATCAGACCCGGATGATGATGTGCAATTGCAACAGTGGAAGGAGGATACTGAATGGATCGCCTATAGCTTTGAGTTTTCCAGAGTAGAGCAGTCCTATGTCGATCTTATTCTGCAATTATATGCTGCACAGCTAAAGAAAAAGATGGAACGAAAGCAATGCTCGCAAATGGTGGTTTCTAAAGAGCAGCTCGATGAGCTATTATCTAGAAAACAAACAGAACAACGAACACCCGAATGGTATGCTCAAATGACAAATATTATTTCCGCTTCCGAACTTGGCAAACTATTTGGCTCGGAACGCGAACGTGCGCAGTTTGTTCTTTCAAAGACTATGCCTTATCAGCCGCGCCTCATGCCATTGGCCGTTCCATCTGATCATATGTCAGCATTTGACTGGGGTATACGGTTTGAACCCGTTGTAAAACAGATCTATGAGGCAAAATACAATGCTGTCATCAAAGATCTAGGGCGTATGACCCATCCAGTTGATCCACGGTGCACGGCTTCACCCGATGGACTTATTTATTCTGCCGCCTCCAATGAACGAGTTGGCCATCTCATTGAGATTAAATGTCCTGTTACTCGCGAAATTGATGGAATCATACCCAAAGATTATTATACACAAATGCAAATGCAACTTCACGTGACTGGTATGAATGCATGCGAATATGTAGAAGCAGTCTTCCTCTCCAAATATAACACGCTGCCAATTAAAGAAGGACCAGCCTTTTATTCAGGGTTCATTGCAGTCATTCGTTCCGCAGAACGACGTGGAAATCAAGACTTCTACTATGTCTATAGCCCTTTGAGTGTAGATGCTTCATGGGTACCTTCCTTGATGGAAGAAGACGAGATCATCGAGATCACTCCATGGAAACTATATCAATGGAGTGAACATTTGGTGCTGCGAAATGAGAATTGGTGGACATCCATTCAGCCTATCTTTCAAACCTTTTGGGAAGATGTAGAAAAAGCAAAACGGGATGAGTTTTCGATTCCAGAACGTGCCTCTAAAAAACAAAAAATCGAAAAGTGCATGATTCAATTTCACAAGCTTGATGAACACGGAAATTAGAATGATGGAAAAAGACATATTATTTTTTATAAGCCGCAGAGTATAAGATATTGGCATGTATAAGAATACACTTTATTGTAAATACAAATCAACTATTCCGGTTGAATCGGATCAAGGATATTATTATACATTTCAAAAAACAGGTGAGTATAAACGGGATGAACACGGATGTTATCTTCTAGAATATCGTTTGAGTCCAACAGAACCTTGGCCATATGTTATGAAATTGGAATATCTTCGACCCAATAAATCAGATAAAGACTGGAAAAAACATACTCCATTTCCTATGATTCGACTAAAACTAGTTAAAAAAAGCTAACACTCTTTCCCGTATGATTGGAAGGAATGGACATTGGATCGGTTTTATAAAAATTCAATACAAGCTCTTGGGTCGGCGCCGTACAGCTGTCTGGATAATTACGCTTATAATTATTAGTCATCTGGCGAAATGTACCCGTTTTTTCAATCATACGCCCAAAATCGGTTGCATAACAGTTTCGGCTATTTACGCAGGAAATCGACTCTTTGGTGCGAGGAACTGCCATGATATCACTTAACAAATGGTATGGCTGAGTGTCATAGACATCTGCTGGCGATGGTGTATCGGGTGCAAACTCAAGAATGGGATTTGTACCATCAGATGATAAGATCATTCTTGCATTTTCAAAACCTTCCTTGTAATGATAAAAATAATAGATGGCGATTGCAATCAAAACCATACAGAGAATTATTTTCAAGCTTCTCATCCTCTCTCTGATTGGGTTTTTGTTAAAAATTGATTCATCGGAAGTAGTATAGGAGATATAGTGTGTCTTCTGAATCGATTCCGGAAACATGTCCATGATTAGTATGAATGTGGTAAAGCGCGACGGCAAGCAGGAACCTGTGTCCTTTGACAAAGTTCTCCAACGAATCCAAACTGCATCACAGGGTCTGGAAGTGAACCCTACGCTGATTGCGCAGCGTACACTGCTTCGAATCTATGATGGCGTCAAGACGTCGGAACTAGATGAATTGGCAGCGCAGTTGTCTATCTCTCTTATGACAACCAATCTGGATTATGGCGTGTTGGCGGCACGCATTGCCATCTCCAATCATCACAAAAATACATCGGACAAGTTCACGGACGTCGTACAAGCGCTTTCCCACCAAACCGTCGAGAAAACAGGTGAGCCTGTTCATGTGGTCTCTCAGGAACTGGTGGAGTTATGCCAGAAATATGGCGATCAAATTAATAAGAAAATCGACTATGAACGTGACTATGTATTTGACTACTTTGGCTTTAAAACACTGGAAAAACAGAAATATTTACTTCGTGATACCAAGGGCAATGTCTTGGAGCGCCCCCAGCATCTCATCATGCGTGTCTCCCTAGCGCTATGGGGCTCTATCTCATTAGATCAAGCCTTTGAAACATATGATCTCCTCAGTCAGAAATACTTCATTCATGCCACCCCCACCAATTTCAATGCAGGTACACCGCGACAACAGTTATCCTCATGCTTTCTCCTTGCGATGAAAAGCGATTCTATCACAGGAATCTATGATACATTGAAGGACTGTGCGCAAATCAGCAAGCATGCGGGTGGTATCGGCTTGCATATTCACAACATTCGCGCCAAGGGCTCTCTGATCAAGGGAACCAATGGCACCAGCAACGGTATTGTACCGATGTTACGTAACTTTAATGATACGGCACGCTATGTTGACCAAGGTGGTGGCAAACGCAATGGCTCCTTTGCCATGTACTTGGAACCCTGGCACGCCGACGTCGAGGACTTCTTGAAGTTGAAGCTCAACACCGGATCCGAAGAAGAACGCTGTCGTGACCTGTTCTATGCGCTCTGGATTCCTGACTTGTTCATGGAGCGTGTGGAGAAGAATCAGCCATGGACTCTCTTCTGTCCCTCGGAAGCCCCTGGCCTAGCCGACGTGTATGGCGATGAGTTCCGCGCCTTGTATGAGAAGTATGAGGAGGAAGGTCGTGGCAGAAAGCAAGTCGATGCTCAGAAGCTCTGGTTCAAAGTACTAGATTCGCAAATTGAGACGGGAACCCCCTATCTCTTGTACAAGGATGCGGCCAATGAGAAGTCTAATCAAAAGAATTTGGGTACTATCAAAAGCAGCAATTTGTGCACCGAGATCATAGAGTATTCTAGCCCAGAGGAGACAGCGGTCTGCAATCTGGCCTCCATCGCTCTTCCAACCTACATCGAGGGTAAAACATTCAACTATGATAAGCTACGCGAAGTGGTCAAGGTTGCCATCAAGAATCTGAATCGAGTCATCGACATCAATTACTATCCGACACCTGAGACCAAAACATCCAATATGCGCCATCGTCCTGTTGGATTGGGCGTTCAAGGCCTCGCGGATGTCTTTGCTCTACTAAGAGCCCCATGGGAATCGGACAAAGCGGCCGAGATCAATCAGCGCATCTTTGAGCACATCTACTTTGCTGCGGTAGAGTCCTCCTGTGAAATTGCGCAAGTCGAGGGACCCTATTCAACGTTTCGTGATGCAGCGCTAGGAGCCTCTCCGATGTCACAGGGAATCTTCCAATATGACTTGTGGACAACCCCAACGGGAGAGAAGAAGACACCGCTTACCATGGATGAACTAGATTGGGCGGGCTTAAAGGAACGAGTGAAACAACATGGTGTTCGTAATTCGTTGTTGATGGCACCGATGCCGACCGCATCGACTTCGCAGATTTTGGGCTTTAATGAGTGTATGGAACCATTTACCAGCAACATCTATACCCGACGAACCCTTGCAGGAGAGTTTATTGTGATTAATCGGTACTTGATGAAGGATCTGGAGAAGTTGGGACTATGGAACGAGATGATGAAGCAACAGATCATTGCACGAAATGGTTCGGTTCAGGGGATCGATCAGATTCCCGAGTCGATTCAGAAACTCTATAAGACATCATGGGAGATCAAGCAAAAGGTTCTGATTGATATGGCTGCTGCACGTGGTGCCTTTATCTGTCAGTCACAGAGTCTGAATCTATTTGTGGCCGATCCGAATTATGCCAAGCTAACATCGATGCACTTCTATGCCTGGAAGCAGGGATTGAAAACAGGCATCTATTACTTAAGAACACGGGCACCGGTCATGGCACAGAAATTCACGATTGACCCTGAACTACAGCGTGAAGCCGCTAAATCAGAACAAATGCGAGTGTTACGAAAGAACTCGGGAGAAGAGGAAGAGTGTACGATGTGCAGTTCATAAATTAAAAACAAATAAGTAGGATGAGTTTATCGAATATAGATCAAATTCAAAAAGAGGCAAATAAACTCTTATCAGGAGAAACTTCAGAACAATTATATCAATCTGTGGAAGGAATCACTCGTTTACTTCAAGCGATTATCAAAACAGATGGTAATCACTGGGCAGCACATGTTGTTGATACAGAAGGAAATCCTGTGTTAACACCTGAAGAACAGCGACGTTTTACCAATCTACTAGAGCCATTTGTTCCCGCCATTCTATCTTTTTTTAAGGCTGAACAACGTGGAGGTGAGGAAATCATACCACCGCCTGCCTATAATATACAACCTGCAACAGTACCTCTTCCACCTTCTTATAACAATCAAAAGCAAAATGCAGCTACACCCCCACCTTCTTATAACAATAATCAAAAGCAAAATGCAGCTACACCCCCACCTTCTTATAATAATCAAAAGCAAAATGCGCCATTGCAACCAAATGAAACACAAAATAAAAATCAAGGAGTTGATAATTTATACGAGGCTTTTTTTAATAAAATAGCAGCAATTAACTCAAAAGTAAATGGATATGCATCACAATATGGGATTTTAAAATATGAGAAAGAAGGTGATCATCAATACAATTTGAAAGCCCCCGCTGCACTCCGTGTCGAATACCCTTTTCTAGAACCATTATACATCCCCGTTCGTACTCTTGTATTTTTAATACAATTATTAATTGACGTATTGCGATATTCCGCAGCAATGTCAGGTAGAGATCAATCGCGAAAGATTCTATCCATTGCCGCCTCGATTCTAGATTTACTACGCGGTGATTGGAAAAAAGCCATCTTATCATTAATTGGATACTATGGAACAACACCATTGCTTGTTGGTGAGATTGGAAAGATTTATTTATCAGTATTTCGAACCTTTTCGCCTACCTTGCAGCGACGTTTTACATATGGAGCATTGGATGCTACAAAATCATTAATTGTTGGATTCCTCCTTTCGATTTTTCAATTTACAGCACCACTTGCCAGACGAAAGGAACTGATTCCCATTTTTCAAAAGATTGCACTTAAGAAAAAAGAGATGGATGGAATGTTAACTGATCAGGATCTTCTTCCACGTCCTGATTATATGATTCCTAGTTTTGAAGATTTGAATAATTTACAGGTTTTACTAGATGACCCTGTTTTTATTTGTTCAATCGAAGCAAAAAATTTGGTAGAAGAGATCAATCAAAGTTCTATTATTAATATGGTGCTACAACTTCTTCGAATCCCCGTTACTGAAAAAATGCAGAAATATACCTGCTCTGATGGATACAAACCTATTGCTGTAAAAATGGTAGAAGAAGGACAGCGAACCAATACCCTTCCTCACCCTGTAACTACTCCAAAAGTAGCCCCTATAAAAGGGGGGCGTCATCGAACAGTACGATCCTCTACTTGGAAGACTTTTTAGGACGTTTATCTTCTTCGATCTGAACACCCGCTAGTTCATGAATAAATATTAAGTATTCTTTAGGAAATCCCCAAAAGCAGCTTGGTGGTTGATCGGCTGGAACACGGCGACTGGTTTGATTCTCTCCATGTGTAAAGGCTACAATGATTTGTTGAGGCTGCATCTCAAGTACCTGATTTTCGCGCCCTTCAATCCAGCCTTCACCTTCTGCCACGGAAATCGCAGGAAATTTACGCTCTTCCCATGCACTTTTATAAAATGTAAGGGTTGCCTCTGAAATACGCTGTGAAAAGGGAAGATTCATAGGTGGCACATTGACCGCACTTGTTCCACGCTGCAAATCATAAAGCGCCAAAGTGGTGCAACATGTAATGGTCTGGTTAATCTGACCTCGTTTTACACCTTGTGTAAGCCAAGCGACACGACGACGAAAGGACGTAGAAGGATAATGATCATCATCGTCCATAAACAAAATAACATTATTTGATGCTTGTTCAATAGCGACATTTCGCTTTTCACCAATCGTCATACGACCCTCAATGGGAATATATTTAATTGTCATAGTAGGAACCTGAATCTGAAAATTCATAATCTTCTCCGTTACCATGTGAGGTGTCTTTTCATTATCTTCAATCACAATCCATTCGATCTTATTCTGAGGATAATCCGTGGCCAACAGATTGTGAAAGGCAATCTCAATGAGCTTCTTGCGATTATAGGTAGGTGTAATAATCGAAATGGCGGGACAGTCCGCAATTTGCAGAAGGGGAGGACAATGAACCACACCACGTGAAGGCCGACGCTTCAAAATAAGAAGCTGTAATTCATGAAATAAAGGTGTCAAGGCCTTTACTACATTCTCTAACCTCTTCGCAGAAATGCCCTGTCTTTCTTTACGAACAGCTTTCATGGATACCTGTTGAAAGGAGGCAAATGCCCCTTCCAGTTCTTGACGAAGAGCGGCAGTAGGACGAGCATTAGGGTGTCGACTGCCCGATGAATATTCATTGGAGAGCCATGCGATTCCTAGAGAGGAGGCATACGTTTCGGTAAAGACAGGAAGCCGATTCATAATCGAAAAAGAGCCGACCACTTCTGCATTTGCCGCTGCATATCCAAATGCCTCCGCCTGACTCACAATCAAATGCCCCTTATATTGTGTCATGATGGCACGCTGTGTCTCTTGTGAAAGTTCCTGACAAACAATGGTGATTGAATCAGGTAGACCTCTCATCTTATCTGCTAGATCCTGCCGTGCGGTGTAGATGGTAAGGGATGGATCGGATGATCTCCATTGAGATAGAACAGATAAAAGGTACTCCGATTTGTTGGTAGATCCACCTAGAAAACACACAAATCCTTCCTTCTCATAAGACGTCATCGGAACATCCTTCCAAGAAGCGCACCAGGGAATAGCATACAAATGGTTCGCAGCGATACCTTTTACAGTAAGCTCATTTTGAAATTGTTGCTTTGATACGGAATCACGAAAGAGAAGTGCATCAAATGCATGTACGTATGCATCATAGGAGATAGACCATTGATCAGGATTAACAAGTAGAATATTGGTATGTGCCCATGGAATGGCAGCATATACGGGCACTTCCAGATGAATTTGAATATCACAATGAATCAATGGCTCTCTTGGATCAAGAAATTTTGGTTTCAGAATCGTTTGTCCGATGGAAATATGTTTCAGTAAACGTTCAATGAGTTGTGCATCATCCTGTAATCCATAAGGATTGGCCTTATTATATAGAATAGAGATGGATAGTGGCGCCATGTAATCATTTACCTGATAATTCTTTTAAGTCGTATGGGTAGGATGACGGCAAAAGAAGTACGAGATGTCGGTTTTGTCGCCTGGAGTGATCCATGGGCATGGATGGAAAACATGAAAGGAAAACGCTGGGAGAACCTTATTAAACGTGAAAAAGCACATTATAATGAACTAGCCTTGCAACCCTCTGTAAAACGACTGACCCGACAGATGGAACAAGAGATTCTTGATGCACAGCAATATATGTTATTAGAAGGATTTGCAGCAGCAAGTGGCGCAGTTGATATCGTATTTCACCCCATTTATGGAATGTCATGGAAATGGAAATGGAATAAAAAAATTAAACCGATTGATGATTTTGATGTTCTCGGAAATGTGATTTGCTATGTTACATCATATAAAAATATGCCATATGACAGCATTTTAATTTGTGAAAATGCAGAGGGTAAACGTCTATGGGAAAAGAAAAATGTAACATCTGATATTGCAATTGTAGGGCATTATTGTTATTATATTAAGACCGCAGGTAAGCTTGATACAAGTGAATTATGCATGTGTGATGTAGAAACGGGTCGGCAAAATAAATGCATTTATAAAGAAGTAGATGATACAAAATACATACAATTGATTAAAGGAGCAAATCGAGCTCTTTATTTACAATCTAGTGATAAACGTCGATCTATCCTCTATCGTATAAAGGGCTCCGAATTAGTTCCCTTACATAGGAGAAGCTTTCATCAGATCCCGTTGGGTGAAAGTATAGATGGCGATGATTGTGTGCTAACACAGTCAGCACATTTAGAGCCGTGGGTGGCGCATGGTGCACCTGTTAAAGATTGGATTCTTCCCAAAGAAGATATTCAATGGGTTAATATTAATCTTGGACATATGATTACCATTCATGAAGGTGAGCAGACGATTTGGTATTGTACACCTCGACGAAAACCGGTGATTCTTCATAAGATTAAAGCAGGGGTCATTGATACAGCTACATGGCTTGCATGGGAGTTTAATTTGACACAGACCTACTATGTTAAATGTCCTACCGAGCCACCCTATATGATTGACATTACAAATCATATAGTAACACGAAGAGAACGACCACATGCCATTCCGCGTCCTGTACATTTTCCTGAGTTAGAGTGTCATCGGTTTCATTCGGTTTCTAAAGATGGAACAAAAGTACCCTATGTCATGATTAAACAAGAAGGAGTAAAGATTAAAGCACAATATATTTATGTATATGGTGCATATGGCTCTACTACTCCAGTCAATTGGCCATATCAGAGCTGGTATCCTCTTTTGTCTCGAGGCTGGGCAGTCGTTTATGCCATGGTTCGTGGTGGTGGAGATGTAGATGCCGCATGGGCAGAGGCCGCACGAAAAGAGAATCGTCATGTATCGATAGATGATTTTGAATCCGTGATTCGTGCATCACAACATAAGCTCAAGTTAACTCCAGATAAAACAGTGATCTATGGGCGATCAGCAGGAGGTCTACCCATTGGTGCCATTGTTTCCCGTTTTCCTAATGGAGAGCTGGTAGGAGCTGCATTTACAGAAGTTCCTTATGTAGATGTATTACGAACGAGTTCTAATCCAGATTTACCGTTAACAAAGGGTGAATATGAAGAATTTGGTAATCCGTCCGAGAAGATTCTTGATTTTAAAGAACTACTTACGGTGTCTCCGATCAACAGTTTATCGTCGGATGGTGCGCCTGGTGTATTTGTGATGAGTCGAGTGGGATTATTAGACGAGCAGGTGTATGCGTACGAGTCATTTAAGTGGATACAGCGATTACGTGGAGCATTGAGTCCGGATGACGCTATCATTCATCCAAAAGGAAAGTATGTAACATTCGAAAAAGATGAGGCGCATGTTTATAAACCAAAACGATTTCCCCGGTTTCATGCCATTGATATGGCTATTTTAGATACATGGGTGAATGGAGATCTTCAGTTTGCGTAAAAAATAATATTGGGTTAGAGTATAATAGAATGTCGTCCCCATTTAAATCAATGTTTGCTGATGCTGCTAAGCCTGCTGCCCCTGCTGCTCCTCCCGCCATGAAGGGTGGTCGCCGCAACCGTCGTCGCTCGAACCGCCGCAACGGTGGCAGCAACAAGAACCGCACTCGCAAGCACGGTGGCAATCGCAAGAACCGCTCCAACCGTCGCAACAAGTCGCGTGGTGGCAACCGCAATCGCTCGAACCGCCGCAACAAGTCGCGCGGTGGCAATCGCAAGAACAAGAGCCGCCGCAATCGCTCCAGCCGCCGCAACTAAGTATTGCGTAAATTAATATTCTTTATCAAGAATAGAAATGAATCGCAATCGCACTCGTAAACACGGAGGCAATCGTAAGAACCGTTCCAACCGCCGCAACAAGTCAAATGGTGGCAACCGCAAGAATAAGACTCGTCGCGGTAGTTGCCATGGTGGTCGTCGTCGTGGTACTCGTATCGGTCGCCACGGCAGCATTAACCTGTACCAAAATAAGTTTGGTCTAAAGGGATTTAAGAAACCCATCATTACTTGGTAAACTGAATTAAACAGATGTCTGATTTTTTCGTTTTCTTCTTCTCTGTATGAGTTGAACCTGGTAGCCAATTTTGTATGTACATATCTCTATGTAGTTCATGACCTCCATAGAGACGTATACCTTCTCGATGTCTCGCTGTTCCATATCCATTGGATCGTAACAAATCATATCGCTCATTGCATTCTGGATTGGCTTCGCAGAATTCATGAATCCACTTATCATGCGCTACCTTCGCCAGGATCGATGCTGCTGCAATGGCAATGTATTGATTGTCTCCTTCGATAATTACGTGTTGATCGCCCTTCCATGTATCAATCTGCAGAATTCCATCAAGTAACAGGCGACATCCTTCTAACGGAATTCCTAACGAGGCCATCGCACGGCGAAATGCTTCACGATTTGCCCAGGTAATTCCATGATCATTGATTTCATTGGGCATCACCATTCCTACACCACATAATGGAATCTGCTTGCGAAGTTCGGCTTCTAGAATCAAGCGCTTCTTGGGGCTAATCTTCTTGGAATCACGCAATTGAATCAATACGGCACGTTGCTCTTCTGTCCACTCCAAGGGAAGTACTACCGCACCGGCCATCAAGGGACCCCAGAAAGACCCTCGTCCGGCTTCATCTATTCCTATTTCAGTGATCAGATCTTGTATAAAACGTGCATGTAGACTCATGGCTAATATATTTCTAGCATACCTTTATATCAAATTTTAGTAAAATATAGGCTATAAACAGTAAGATGATTCTTAAACTAAGCATTTTTGGATTAGTGCTGGTATTAATTGCGGTAATCGCCATCCAATACTACAAAGCAAAAGAAACATTTGATGATCTAAATGCATGTGCTGGCATACCTGATACTACCCTCATTAATGATGTTCCTCTAAATTGTGCTCAAGAGCTATTTTTATTAGCAGGATGCACTACAAATGGAAAAGATTATCCAGCTGATTTAACAAGTGAATGGTATACTGCTAAACAACGATTGCCTATGACGATTGCTAAATATAAAGAAGCAGTAAATGCTTTGAAAAATTCACCAACTATGCAATCTGATCCTAAATTTAAAATAGGATGTTATGGATCGGTAGATGCTGCGCCATCTGTATCTATACCTAAACTAACAGGTGCCTGCATGGGTTTATCGCGTAATATGCCGGTTGAGGAAGTGCCATTGCCCTGTATGCAGCAGGTATGGAAGGAAAATATGGGATGCAGTGAAAATAGCATTGCTTATCCAATGGATAAAACACACATTTTGTACACAAATCCAGCAGCAAAAACATTAGGAAGTACGATTGATGCAGCAAACTTTATTAAAAAGGATGAAAAATATCAATCGGATCCTTCTTTTAGAAAAACATGTTATGAATCACCTGCGAATGGAGCATCTACTGCACCTGTTGCACCTGCTGTCGCTGCTGCGGCACCTGCTGTCGCTGCGTCCGTTTTAGCACCTGCTGCATCTCCCCAGTTTAATGAGGTAAAGCCTGAAGTATCGGTAAGTGATACCGGTTATGTAGCAATGCAAGCAAAACAGAAGTCCGATCTTCTAAGCAACATTCAAAAGATAGTCCGCAATGAACTTCTAGCAAATCGTATGACAGAGCCAACTATACCAACTAAAAAGCGTGATGAGTATGATAATACAGTGGATGATAGTCATTGCACCGCACAAGGCAGTGAATTTAAGAAGGCCACACCAAAACGCATGTCAAAGGGATGTCCTGATAATTCCGACCCATATGATGATTCAGATCAGCCCAAAGATAGTGTTCCAAAGCCTTATAAATCACATATGCCAGACATGTCCAAGTACATTAAGAAGGACTCCATTCCGTGCTGGGGATGCTCGCTCGATTATTAAATAGAGGTAAAACAGGATAAAAAGATAAGATAAGAAAGTAGGATGTTTGCGTTCTTATCATTACTTTTTGTTTTACTTGTCATTTACTTTTTTACGACAATAAATGCAACAAATGAAGGATTTGATCCCATGGGCAATCCACCTGAACATAAGGTTTTAATTCCATCTAGTAAAATTCCTGTGTCGATACCCCCGGCCAATGCAACCAAGGAAGCCAATGTGAAAGCACATGAATTACCTGGGCAGCTCCCTGTTGCACCCTATGGACAGATCGCTGCCATGAGCCCTCTCCCTTATCAGGATACCAGTCTCATTAAGGCTAATCGTCAACAGATGGTGTCACTATTAGAAATGTTAAAGGGATTCTTAGCATTTGAAGCACAATCAATTTCTGAGAAATCTGATCCATCCATTCAGTTGCCACTCTCCACCTTGCGCAGTGATTTCCATTTGCTTCAGAGCGAAGTAGAAGTCCTCAATCGTAATCCAGGTATTCAGCCAAATATTACGTTAGCACAGCTAACGGAGATGAACTCAAATATGCAGTTTTTGAAGCGTGCCGCTCACTTGGCAGGTTCAGCAGGTGCCATTCAGGGTCCCATTGATGAATTTACCAAGGAAGGATTTCAAAGCATGCAGGACTCTCCCGCTAACTCCGTCGTACCAGCCACCTTATCTGATTTGCAAGAGTTTACAGCTCGTATTCAGGGAGAAATCCTTCGTCTCTCCGCAAGTGGAACAACCGATCCAATCATGAATGCTCGCGTCAATGCCTTAACCAAGATGAAAGCAGATGTCACAACGATCATTGATCAAGTTCAGAAGGGCATCATGACAGAACTAGAGATTCCCATTATGAAATCGGATATTGATAAATCACTACCCATTTTGGGTAAACCATTAGAACCTCTTCCTCAGATTCTCCATGAAGCACAGCTTCCAGCAGGCCTGGCAAATATGCTGCCCTCGAATGTGCAAAAAGATCCTGATACTACAAAGCAGATTGGATCACTCATGGACAAATATGCACAACAATTCGTCAACGGATTAAGTGCTTCTTTTAATATCAGTTATGCACCACCCTCCGCTCATGGTACAGGTGATCTTCTTACACAAGAACGAAAACGAGCATCGAACTCCACGGTGGATCAATCTGGATTTCCCTCTTCGGCAGACTTGAAAAATGCTTGTGGTAACCCAATGATGAAACAGGCAGGACCTAACATGAACACGGATCTATTAGCACCTACCCCACAGGATGCAGGTCGCGGACCCTCTCATTTTGATTGGAAGGAGCGTTCCAAGCAGATTGAGTCACAGGTGAAGAAGCGAGGACTTAAGCTATCTGATTATGGAATCATGGAAGCAAATACGAAAGTTTCCGACGACTTTTCCTGGAAGGGGTATGCGCGTATGATTTGCACACGTCTACAGGCAACAATGGATCCGGCTCTACCCGAAACCTGCGGCTGCCCACCGATGGATTGGAAAGGATGGAGAATCGCAAAATAAAAGAAAAGAGTAGTAGTAATGGCCAATTACATTGTTGAATCTGAATTCATTATAAGAGCAGTCGATAAGCCCTTCCACCAGCGTAATACATTAGGTGTATTTCAATCCAGTGACATGGCTTATCAATTTATTGAGAAGTATCTGGCGGATACAAAGGAACTTCATACTTATTTTGCAAGACAAATGATGTGTTCCAGGGATGAGTATGAAGACTACATACGATCTGAAAGAATTGTTGCATTTAATATTGTATTGGGTCAATTTGAGGATATGATCTATGTTCGAAAGGAGAGTGCATAACTCTAATTTATTATCGTTTAAAAAGTAGGTTACGATCAGAATGACTCCATCATTTATTCATTTGCTGGGAGTATTTATTGTAGGGCTCGCGATTGGCCTCTACTTTTCTAAGATTATGAAACATGAAGGATTTGAAGATTCACCAAGTATGTGTGGAAGTTGCGGTGCTCCCTCTCCATGTGGATGCAAAAAACCACATCCTCGCCCCATTCATCCGGCAGACAGGGATGAAATGAAAGACGAAGATGGAATGAAATGCAAACAACCCGATATGAATAAATATGTGTTAAAGAGCTCCATCCCACCATGCCCCGCTTTACCCGACCTGAGCAATTACATTTTAAAGAGTGAGTGCCCACCGGTACCCGACTTGAGCAACTATGTTCTTAAATCATCCATTCCCAAACAAAACCCAGTTATTCTGGACTGCTCCAAATGCCAGAAGCCGAAGGGAGACTGCCCACCATGCCCACGCCCTCGTTGCCCTGAGGTAAAATGCCCTGAGCCAGCAAAATGTCCCACATGTGCCCCATGCCCACGTCAGAGTTGTCCTCCGGCTGTGGTGAAATGTAAGACAGAAGATGCCCTACCCAACAATGACTCCTTGGTGCGTCCCTATTTATCGCCACTCAGTTACAGTGGATTTGGAAAAGATTAATGTAATCATTATGATATTATAGAATATTTGTAAATGCACCTATATTCTATAATTCTTTACTAGAATGTTTAAACAATGCTGTGTTTTTATTGTAATTCTTGTTATTCTTTTACTGATACATTCCCAATTGTATGAATCATTTGTGGGGGGTGGTGGAGGTTATGGAGGCGGTCATGGTGGTGGCAGTCACGGAAGCGGTCATGGTGGTGGCAGTTATGGTGGAGGCAGTCATGGTGGTGGCAGTCATGGAGGTCATGGTGGAGGTCACGGGGGTCGTGTAGGATATGGAGGCTGGCATGACGTAGGTGGTACATCCGGTGGAGGCTGGTGGCCATGGAGTTGGTGGCCATGGACATGGTTTTATGATGAATCAGAGGTTTATCCACTGTTGCCTTATCCAAGAGCCTATTTTTACCGAGAAGGATTTAAAATGTAAATAGGGTAGGAATGGACACACGATTTTGGGGTCCATCGGGATGGAAACTGCTCCATCTGATCAGTGTCGATTATTCCGCAGATCATTCCGCATTCCATGCACAATTCTTAGAAACCATACCCTATATTTTACCCTGTAAATTCTGCCGTGCCTCTCTTACTGATTATTATCGTGAACACCCCTATGAAGGTGTAAAAGGTACAATTGACCCAACACTTGATATGGAGAAATGGATGTTTACGATTCATAACTGTGTCAATGATAAACTTCGATCTCAAGGATTGCATGCGGAGGCAAATCCAACCTATGCAGAGGTAAAAAAGAACAACAAGATTCTATTGGAACAACCCTGGAATGAACAACTTGCTTTTATCTGGGATTTTCTGTTTGCAGTGGCTTACAATCATCCAAAGGAAACCATTGCTGATTCTAAGCCGATGCCCGATTGTCCAAAAACAATTCTCAAATGCAAGGATCATTGTGAGAAAAATAAGTGGAATGTGCTGTCTTTTAAAAAGCGATATGAGTGGTTTCGCCGTTTCTGGGTATATCTTCCGGCCGTCCTGCCTCATTCTATTGCACAGCATTGGGAAACGATAGAAAAAAGAAATCCACCAACCCTCCGATGTCGCCGTTCCACTCTGGCATGGTTATGGAGAATGAGATGTGAACTTGATTCGAAGTTTCATGATCCTTATACCTCTATTTGTAAAAAGATTGCTACGTATTCTAGTGATTGTGGATCATCACGTGGTGCCATTACGTGCAGAAAGAAACGAAGCAATAACATGACGAAAAAAACAAAACAGAGAAAGTAGGGATACAATGGAGTATCAGAAATTACTAGTGTATGCGACGATCATTCTAATCGCCACATTCATTACCTTATTTACATTTGATCGATGGCAAACAATATTACTAGTTAGTTTACTATCGATTGGTGTCAGTTACTTGGTGATTCTATCCAGCGACAAAATTGGTGGAATGGACTATCGTGCCATTACAGAAGGCTTTAGTGATCAAAAAGAAACAGAGGCCAAAAAATCTAAATATGAATGGCTTGGAAATGATGATTTATTTGATGATTTCTATGCATCAGTATTTACTAAACTGACTCAAAATGAGAATCTCATTCAGGCAGAAACCGCAATTTGTTTAGAGGAATTTACTAAAACCGCGGCAAAGGATCGGCTCAACATTCTGGATGCGGGATGTGGCATTGGAATTGGAACGGTTTCTTTTGCAAAGCAAGGGGTGGGAAATGTAGTAGGAATTGACAAGAGCGATGCCATGATTCGATATGCAAAGGGAACAACACTTACATCTACTACGCTCACCGCTACACAGAAACAGGATGTGGAATTTCGACTAACGGATTTGATCGGACCAAGTGCGGCTGCTGCAGCGGAATTTACCAATGCATGCCTCTTGTATTTTACGGTCTACTATTTTCGTGACCTAAATGCTTTATTTCGCAATCTGGCGCTATGGGTGAAGCCTGGCGGCTCATTAGCCGTAGAGGTGGTTAATAAGTACAAGTTTGATCCAGTTCTGGATTCAAGTAATCCATGGGTGGGCATTAGTCCACAGAATTATGTGAAAGATCGTCTGAAAAAATCCACAGTAGTATTTGATAAGTTTGATTATGAGGCAACATTTGAACTGGATGATCCAAAGGCGGAATTTCGGGAGACATTTCGCTTTAAGGATGGATCAACCAGACGACAGAAGCATACATTATATATGCCGAGCATCAAGAAGATCATTAATAAAGCCACGGAAAGTGGATGGACGTATACGAAATATGTGGATTTAATGCCACTCTCTTTCCAATACGGTTATTTGTTATTTTTTACGAGAAATGCAGATTAACGACGATTTGATTTATTACGACAGTAAGACTTGCGTTTATTACGACGGTGAGTCTTGCGTTTACGTCGACCACCTTGATTTGTTTTTTGATTAGTTGCGGATGATGCACTTGCTGGAGAGGGTAATCGAAATGCATTCGAACGACGCAACGGAGATATTCCTAGTGGAAGAGAAGTAGCTACAAGAGTGTTATTCATTCTATTACGCGGTGTAATATGTGGTGTAAGTATTTCTGTTGCAGTAGAGGAGGTATTACTCTTACTATTATTTAGATTCATCTTGCTGTTATTTTCGGCCATCTATCATAGAATAATATATTAATAACGACGCGATCGTTGGGATTTCTTACGCCCTCCCTTTACCGTAATGGCATAGTTACGATTTCCAATTCGTGTAGGGATTTCTCTATTGGATAATGGCGCGTTACGATATCGACGAGATACCGTTGCTCCATATTTATGCCCATTTATCGTGGCATAATATATTTTTTCATTAATGCCATGAGATGTAAGCTTATTTTTATTATACACATTTTTACCGTTTGCATTTTTACCAGCATATTTCATAAGCGGTGATGGTTTTTGTCTCATGTATCCATTTATTCCAAATGATTGAATCGTCGTAAAAAAATGTTGATCAATCAATGGAATAAGGAATTGGTTATAATAGTTATCAAATCTAATAGCTGTAGTTGCAAGAAGATGCTTTTCTACTTCATCCTTAAATTGATCACGTGATAAAATACCCTTTTTCTCCCATGATTTTGTTTTCTTATTAAAATATTCGTACGAAATCGTAGGCTCTCCTGTATTTGTTTTAAATACATATTTACCATTTACCTTCTTATTTTGTTTCATTTCTTTTCCAAACCACCCTTTAACTATTTCACGCTCCCTCTCCGATTTGGAATCGATATGCCAGAGATTTAATTCATCAATGACGCTATTTTGGTACGCAATTAATTTTTCAAATATAGGTTCTGCGCGATAGTTATTCCACATATAGTCAATGACACCTGCATGCATATGAAACAGTTGAGTGGCAATAAAATTAGCAATCACTGTTGTTTGAGGATCGGGCTTAATGGGAGTAAACTTAAAGATTAACTGGGGAGGTGGGGTACGCCCTCTCTTTGTATATTGTTCAAGATGAGCAGTACGTTTTTTTAAGGTACTTGAGGACTCTGATAGATTGACAAACGTCAACCACGATGCATCCAATTCTTCATCACTTAACTTATCCAAGGCAGCAACATTTGCATCATTTGGCTTTTCTGATACATTTAAATAAGCCTTTGGATTATTTTTTTGGTAAAAATAGGCATTGATAGTATACATGATATAACGTAAATAATAGCTAAAAGAGGTATCGCCTGAGAGCGTATTTATTACGCTAAAGTTGGGCTCATTTGAATTAGACGGTATACGATGAATAAGTGATGAGAATTTATCATATGCTACAGTTGGATGTAATCCAATATATTGATCCACCGATTGTACATAGCCCTTCAGATTTTTCAATATATTTTCTTCAAGTGTTAACGCACGATATTTTTTATTATGCTGTATGGGGCGATCAAGTAAATCATCTTTTCTAGTACCAGAATTTTCCATATAGGTGTCACTCAATATGTTAATATCCATATCAAATTGACGAATCATTTCATTCAGTATAATGGTTGCCCGCTGTTCTTTAGAGAGCGACCCCTTTTGACTAAACAGTAGTTTTGTCAACTGTGTGGATATTGAATCCGTCATTCTATGATAGAATCAGAATTTTAGTTGATTGTATCGTAGAGCTTAATAGATAATTAATTGCGTCGGGACTTGTTGCGATGAGACTTGCGGCGATGAGACTTGCGGCGATGAGACTTGTGACGACGAGATCGGTGACGGCGACCTCCTTTCACCTCCTCGACCTTATACTTTTTGCCATTTACCTCTACTGTAACAGCTGCATTGTTTACTGCAACTGCTGCCTGTTGCACAGCATTTGCGGCATGTGCATTTGCTTGAGGTGCATTGGGTGCCCCAGCCGCGGCGACGGCAGACGCATTTGCCTCCTTGGCTGCAGCAGCAGCGGCTTCTGCCGGCTTACTTTCTGGTGCAACCTGTTGCGCAACTTCCGCTGCAGAGCTTGCGGCAGCTGCCGCATGATTAGCAGCGGCAACAGCTGCAGGCTGCGATGGAGCTTTTGATCCATTTACAACAGCATTTGCATTGTTTAGCTGTTTTGAAGCATTATTAACCTTTTTGGATGCATTCGCTCCATTATTTAAAGGTACATTTACAAATGGATCATTAGACTCAGGTAATGACATCTTCTCTACTTATACCTTTTCTAAAAATATAGATCGGCAATAGAGATGTCGGACGCACCCCTTTTCGACGTATTTCAAAAAGGGCTTATACGGGGGTCTGAAAAACGGCCATTTGACCCTACTAAATCCTATGCCTATGTGGAACATCCCAAAGAAGGATGGCGTGTCTACCTTCGCTCCTGTGTCTTTCTTCATCCTTTATCAGAACCTTTTGATCCACAGCATTTCTTAGTCGTAAAACGCTTTGGTGCCCGCTCTAGTTCGGCCACATGGGAGCCTCCCAAAGGACAAATGGAAGGAAAGGATATGGGACGTAAATCAGTATTGGAATTATTAAAAGAAAATGTACGACGAGAAACGGAAGAAGAATCGCATGTTACGGAAATTAAAAATCTTAAACACGCCGGATTAGTATTTCAGTCACAAGAGACGGATTATGCACCAAATCATTTTTTCCAATATCACATTTTCCAGGGGTTTATCACACCGGAACAAATTAAGCAATCCTTTGATACATTTGAATGGATGAAGGAGCATAAATCGGCGGTTGCACGATGGCGACGCGATCGTAAAGAAAAAGACGCCGTTGATTGGTTTGACCCAAAGACGACACGTGTAAATCCGCGCTGGTGCCCTGATATTGTTGTATTATACTTAAGAAATGTATCAAGGCCATTGTAATTAAATTCGTTCAAAACATTGACTGCGTGGTTCGCTATCCATGATTCTCTGGATCACTTTCTTCTCGTGTGCTTTGTAATCAAAGGTACAGGCATGTTCTTGTGGTTGTAAATGTGTGATACAGAAATGTTTCTCACATTTGCATGTGAATGCCATGACACCCAACTTCTTTTCACACTTCTGACAACGACTCGACTTTGACATTCTTATCTTTTTTTCGAAAACAATCGAACATCAAATTTATAAATCGGTTAATCAATCGGCTGCAGGAATAGCTAATTCCACCATATTGTGTTTGATTATAATCACGAATATCTCTAGAAACCCATGTTAATGCTTCTATGTCGGTATCAATTTCTTGATAGAAACTTCTGCGACGATACTCCATATATACATAGAACGCACTCATTTTAAATGGTTTTTATTCTTCAGCTTGTTCTTCCGCGGGTGCTTCCACGATCGGTGTGGAACCACTTGGCAAATATCGACTGAGAATATTATGACAATACATGGTCTGATTTGGATATGCCATAATCACATCGGTTGAGAAAACAGTATCCTCTTTTCCTTGGTACTCCACTTCTTCCTTAAATTTAATTTGTTCAAATACCTCACGTGTTACTGAAACATGTCCATTTGCAATTTGAGAATCAGGAAGTGGTTCGGTTAGAACCGTTGCACCCCATTCACATTTGGTCAGTGCATATTTTAGATAATAATAACTAGTGTATGTCTCAAATGGCTGCACAAAATCATACATATTATGAACAAGAGTTGTATTATGTAAGAAGATCTTGATATTGTGTTTGGTAAAGCAATCATAAATGATTTCAATACGCTGTGGATGCATAATATCATCCGCATCAAAGAAGCAAATAATATCGGTAGTTAACTTTGATGCTGCATAATTGCGATTTTGTGCGGCATTTTGATGTTTTTCGATCGGAATGATGGTAAGTGGATAGGAATATACCCAGGGATGATAGGGTATATCTTCTTGAACAGAAGAGGAGCAACTCACAATGACTTGATCGGGTCGTTTACTTTGTCCATCAATCGAGTCAAATAGTCGTTGTAATTTACGAATATGTCCTTTATAACAGCAAATGGCGACACCAATGGTAAGGCTCATTTTATAATAATAAAAGAAGAAGATATAGTATTTAGAACACATTCATCGTTCCACTTCGTAAATATCGACTCAAAATGTTATGACAATACATCGTTTGTGTAGGAAAGGTGATAATGACAGCGGTACAAAATACAGTATCTTCCTTTGCTTGGAAATATGGATGTTCGGGGAATTTGATCTGGTCTAATACGTCACGAGACACTGAAACATGTGCATTTTGAATCAGTGCACCGGGAAGATTAAATAAGAGTCGTGTGGAACCCCATGGACATCGGGCAAGTACATTACGTAAACAGTAATAGGTTGGATATAATTCAAATGGTGTAGAATCGGCAGTTGTATTATGCAACATAATTTTAATATCATGCCGTAGAAAACAATCATAGATAAACATCAATCGTTGAGGATGCATAATATCATCTGCATCAAAAAAACTAATAATATCCGTAGTAAGATGAGATGCAGCAATGTTACGATTTTCGGCTGCATTTTTCTTTTGATCGGTGGTGATAATCAGTAATGGAAAGGGATAATCATGAACATTGTATGGAATATCATTCGTATAAGAAGAGGAGCAACTGACAACGACTTGATCAGGTTGTTTCATCTGTGTTCGAATCGAGTCAAAGAGGGCTTCCAAGTGTGGAATGTGCCCTTTGTAGCAGCAGATTGCCACACCAATTGTTTTGGGGACAAGTTCTGGTTCCTCACTCATTATTCTCTGTAAAGTATGTGCTGAATTAAGTAGCATAAATAAACGAGTTCCATGTTAGTTATGGTCTTTTGGAAAACTCATCCCTTTTTTCGTCAATGGTCTGAACTTTTTTTATCACAACTCTTTGAAAAATCGGATCTTCCCTCTCCTACCCATTGTCCTTATGAAGTGAAAACTGCATCAACTTTATTATCCGAGCGAACCGAAATAATATACTATCTTCAAACCTATTTTGGTGTCCCTCCTTTGAAACCGATTCTTGATCATCCAGAAGACACTTTGATCGGAAAACATGATGAAATCATAATTGTAAGAGATGTAAACGAAATAGTAGGAACATTGCGATATAAATATGCAGGCGAATTTGTTACTTCGAATAAGGAGCCTATTTATCTAGTAGATTGCTTCTGCATTCACCCATTATGGCGAAGAAAAGGAGTAGGAGATTACTTATTAACGCAACTTCACCGACGTTCCAATGAAAGAGGGCGGCCATACGCGCTCTTCTTAAAAGAGGGTGCACCGTTATCAATTTGGTTGCCGCCTCTGTATACAGGAACATATGTTTATCGAGAAATATGTTTTATGGAGAGATCGCAGTGTGTTACGTCTCTTTATATGTCACAGGCTTATCGAATCATGGATCATTATCGAGTTCTTCAGCCGAATTTATTTGTCATTCGTAACCCGAAATCGATGAATCAGATCTGGAAATTGTATCGAAAGGGGATTCATAGCATACTCTGTGGAATTCAAGATTCGTATCAGCGAATAGGTACAAAGAAGATGGGTTGGATCACAGCATGGATAGAAAGTCCCGCGATTACAGATGACATACGTGAAGAAGCATCGCGTATGTTATCAGATGCATGTTATCCGAGATTTAATATGATATGGATGGATAAGCAGTGGGTGGGTAACTCTACTCTTTGGACACTGGATGGACAATTTCATTGGTATGCTTATCAATGGACAACGAATGTGTCAATTCAGCGCTCCTATTGCATAATGACGTAAGACTATATGGGTTTAGCCCGAGCGATTCCTGGTGCAACTAATGGCTGACCTGGTCTTTGTGGAGCGATAGGTGCTGCCTTTGGCGCGGCGATTGGTGCTGCCATTGGTGCCGCGATTGGTGCTGCCATTGCATTTGTCCGTCTCTTTGATTCCAATACAAGGTTCATTCCTTTCAAATACGTTGTTTCACAGTTTGAATAGTAATTCACAAGAAGCTCTCTTGCACTGCCATTAATTTTATCAATTGCAGGAAATCCATTTTTGATAATAAAATCACTTAGCGAAATACGAAATTGCCCTGTTGTTTTATCACGCTGAATATTAAACAATGCTTGAAAGATTTTACCACATGCTGTAGCATGTACCAACTGTGTTTGGAAAAGTTCCTTTATTGCGGTATGAACACCTCCCACATCTTGGGGAGCCACTGCAATTGGCTTATCACCTGCTACTCCCGTGCATTTATCTTTATCTCGCTTATTTTTAATACTGGACAATCCTGCATCAAATGAATTAATAGAGCGAGCCTTTGATTGATTTACGGGATCTTTATTATCCTGAAATAAATCCGCCATTTTTCGCATAAATGCAATATAATGATCATATGATGATTTTCCATCTGCGCGTATTTTCTTTCCAATCACCAGCTTTGGAGTTCCCTCCGAAATGGCATCGTAAAATAAAAAAGCCAACGCCTCTAATCCAGGACTTCCATTCAAACTCTGACCTTTTACTGGAAGCCCACTGCGACTTGTCGTTGTTCTTGTTCCAGTAGACGTTGTTACAGTACTTTCAAAAAGCGAATCTTTGCAAATGGACGACAATCCTGCCTGACCCTGTAAGGGGATGGTTCGAAGAAGCTGCATGGCGCGCGCAACACAATGACCAAGAGGTTTTACATCACGCAAGTTACTGATCATGCGTCCTAGGCGCAACTTCTCTTCTGTGCCAGCCTCGGATGCGGTACTTGAGGAATAACTGGATGAATTATAGCTATCTTCTACAATTGACTTTACAACAGGAATAATTTTGCGAAAAAGATCCATAAAATAATCATCGATGGACTTGGTAGAGTCTTTGATGCTATATTGATTATTGTTGTATTCAATCAATAATGACTTCTTCTCCACAATTTCAATGGGAAGATCCATTGTCGCACTCTCTTCTTTATTTTCTGCGGATGCTCGTTTTTTCTGATATCGTAATTTACCAATGGTCATACGATAATCCTTTGATCCGAGTTCATTCTTAGAACTGACTTCCAAATAAGCAGGATGCTTCGCGCCGCGGGCTTCGATCACAAAATTACCATTTTCCTGATCTCGCAGTTTGAAATAGACCAATCCTTTGTTATTATCTGCACCCTCATATTTAGTAAGAGTTCCTTTGCTGGAATCCGTATCTGCGGTGAGAAAGGTGCGAAGAAAAGTAAAATTACCAATCGATGAAGTAATCGGTTTTGCAGGCGGGGGGTAACCATAAGGAGGTTGCATATATCCATAAGGAGGCGGTGCATAACCATAAGGTAGAGCATCAACACCACCTATACCTTGATAGGGGCGATATCCTGGTGCATGTAATTGTTTAGAGGAATCAGTATATCCTTGTACAAGTCCTGTGTCTGTCATAAAGGAGACATCATCAATAAGTGTTAAGGCAAGTGCGCCATAGATTTGAAAAATACGTGTATAAAAATAAGACAGGGTAAGACATAGCCCCTGTTTTTCTTGTTCTGTCTCTTTTGTCGGGTTTGTTAAATCTTTTGCGAGACGAAAGGCAAGAATTCCGTTTTTATCACGAGTCGGAACTACCTGTAATTCGTAGAATTGTTTGTAAATGTTATTTGCCATAAAAAGTACGTATTTTTTGCATTGTTCGGGATCCGATAATGCCATAAAATCTCGTACCGTAATTTCTTTGAGCATGTATTCTAATAATAGATTCATCACTGATCGAGTGCTTTTGGTTAATTCGAATAACCGTTCATGAGTAAGCGGAACCGATTCACTTGCACCCATCCTACTAGAATCGTTTATAAAACGGCCTCTAACGCGTCACTATACGATTCTAGACGACGCAGACATTTTTGTAATGTTGCCACAGAGATCTCACTAGCTTTAGCAATCTTGGACAAGGGTAGATTGAGGGTATCACATCGCTTAATGACAAACGCCACACAACCGGCTGCCAAACTTGGCGGCATATTCTCCTGTGAAAGTCCAATTTCATCTGCCTTCTCAGCAATGCGCTTGCACAAGGTAAAGAGATGCTCCATCTGGCTTCGCGGTAAGGGCAGGCGACTAAGTGGAAGTTGAATGTACTCAATGGCCTGAGTACTAGCCTGACTTGGTTTGTTGCTGGTAGTTGGGCGCAGTACACCCTTTTGACGAGCGAGTGCCATGACTTCCTGCATTTGCTTTAGTGCTTTGGTAAAGGTCGACGATGTGAGACCGAATAGATCGGCAATTTCTTTTGGCTTACGAGGGGAACTCGCTTGTTTCAGACTCATGTAGAGACATGCGGATAAGAGAGCATCGCGACTCAGACCTTGACGCCCTCCAATGTCTTGAAGTGTAGTATAGAGATTCTTGGAGTCTTCAATAATGGACTGGTTGATTCCTGAGTTGAGACCGATGAGCGATAGGCGTTCACAGGTTTGGATAAATGAGCGCTCCTTATAAGGAACGGTGTTCCAGGAGTGATATTTTCGGACTCGATACATGGTCTTGGCCGTGCCGTACCCATTCAGAATGACCGTTCCCATTGAAGCTTCGGGCAAACGGGGATCCTGGGGCGCACCAACACGTGTAGGATCTCCACCACGATCTTCTTGGGAAAAGTAGCGATATTCGGCGGTATTATCAAATGGGCGAGAGACAATGTAGCCGCATTCTCGACAGGTAACTAAGTCTGTGGTATACAGACAATCGGTATTAAAGCAATGTGGACAGGTATCAAGGTCGACAGGCATGGATACTTTTTCTTCCTCCCAGCTTTCAAAGGATTCCTTGACAGATGGAAGGGTGCGGAGATTAAATAATGATTCCATGATACCTACTTATCTTCGAAAAAAAGGGATCAATTTTTAGACGCATTCCTCTTGTTTATTTTAAATAATGATCATAAGTAAAGAGGATGAACTCTCTAAATAATATTGTTAATTCTGCCAATAATGCTGTCGCACCGGCTGCAGCAAAGACTGCACCTCAACAAGGCACCGAATCACGCACCTCTATCCTTCCGAGCATGATTCCTAGTGGTCTTGGATTCTTCGGAAGCTCTTATTCGCCAGCGGATGCCATGTTAACCCCGAATCAAATTGGCGTAACAGTAGGAAGTAATATTAGTGATGTAGTTAGTGCAGTAAAAGGTGTTGGATTCTATGGAGATCAAATTGGATTTGGTTCACCATCCACGGGGCTCACCCGTGGAATGGATTTGAGACCCCTCGGTGTTAATTATTTTATTAAAACAGGTGTGAAATGTTCCAATGGTGCGGACATGTGGCATTATATGCAGGGAATTACACAGGGTGACGCCTTAGGAGAGAAAATGAAAAATGTGATGGCAGATATGGGAATGCCACCACTACAGGGTCTTGCCCCAGGAATGATCGAGGATGCAGAACATGCGTTGAATCCTGCACCGCTCATGAATGCACTGTTTGGTTCAGGCTATCCGCAATGCAAACTAGCAACGTTGCCCGTCGGTGATTCCTATGGTAACATTGCGGATACGACCACAGGAGAGCCATGGATTTCTAATCCAGAAACGGCGCGTCAAGAAGGAGGCGGATGGGTACAATCGCGATGGATTCAGGATACGGATCGCAATGGAAATCCAATAAATTTGTCACGTGATCAATGGGCGGAGGCTCCGAAGACGTATAATCCGGATGGAACACCGGTTCAATCGGAGGGATTTGAAGCACTGACGAGTCCTGTAACCATCATTTCGGTGGGCGTACTATGTTTACTTGCATTTGCGGTTGTTCGTAAAAGATAATTATTTTGAAAACAGTTGATAAAACATCTGAGATATCATTGCGCAACATGATTTCTCTGTTGGTATATACTTCTCTTTTTGTTCAGGGTGGATGGGTTGCAGTTCAATCAGTTGATCATAAGGTTGCACCCATGCGATCATACCCGTTTCTTCCAAGACACGCTGATAGGCAATAAGACGTTCTTGAGATGTCATGTAAAGTAATCTATTAATTACTTTAAATAACATGGTATAAGCCGATATGCTTTAGAAGGCACGCTTGGTGATCTTATGAGCATAATATGCGGAGACGCCACCCAGAAGCTGGGCGAGAACGTAGCCAAAGATGGCGCTGGCTGGCAGGCTACCATCCATAAACATGGCCAGTGAAACTGCCGGATTCACGTGTCCGCCGCTAAAGGAGGCGATCAAGAAGATCACCAGTGCCAACACGGCACCAATGATCAAGGGATTGCCACCGCTGGCAAAGATTCCAAGAATAAAGAGAAAGGTTCCGAGGTACTCGGCAAGGTACGATTTCATAGTAACGATCATGTTTCTACTTTTATGGAATATATTAATTTAAAAGGAAGGAATAGGTGAATAATATATGCAGGTAACATATACCTTTCGCGAAGACTCCTATGACATATTTCCACCATTTATCTATACCTATTCTACTCTTACGGATTCAAAGCATTCCTTTCGTATAAGATCATTTATTGCATTATATGATTATGTTAATACGACATGTTCTCCAAAACTACATATTACCCCTACGCAATTTATATTATATGATACAAACGGAAAAATAATCGATGATCAGGATTTAATGACTGAATCTGTTAGTGTACGTATTGAATCCCCTATTCAAACAATAAAATATTACTCGGATGATTATTTGGAATATATAAAAAAAGATCTGAAAACATCTGATTTTCTACCTCTTTTTTATTGGATTACTGTTCCACCATCCGATCATCCTGATCTTTTTATTATTCAGGAGTATAAAAAAGATGATCTTGTATTTAATGGCATTTCACGCACAAATGGCGTATTAAAAGAGCATTATGTGATTTTGCGTGATTTTGTAACATATAAACAATACTACATGACGACTGATTGTAGAAAACGATATGAATTTTTGATATCCATGCAGAAGAAATGAGCCATTTAAAGCGAATGTAGCAAATAATAGTAATTAGGTGTACCTGATATTTGATACACCGTCATGCCAAAACGATCAAAAGCTACAAAATCTGCCGTTTCTACTACTACATGTACCGCGTTTAAAAATGATAATTTGATCACATACCCCGGTGTAGAAGAGATGTACACAATCTATACATACAGCTACATACATGACTCTGAATCGATTTATCTTTTTTGGGAAATCACCAATTCTCAGAGAATGATTGAAATCGAGCACGTATTGTCCTATTACAAGCAGATGTATATTCTCGAATCGTATTCATGTGATCAGGTCAACCTGACGTATGAGGCAATTAAAGATCTCCTGATTATCATGGGTCACACACGTTCAATGGTTACTGCTACGGAATATGCGTTCATAAAGCCAATGTTACAGACAGCGACCATTGAATATGGGGTAAAGATTCCTTTTTCTTTTACTACCTCTGATATATTGGCCTATGTTACCTTTTTTGGTCAAACATGGTATGTTCCTTTCTTTCATTCTACGGAACTTGTTTGTAAACCAGTTCCTACCCATCTACCCGCCTCTGCCTTATTTTCTTGGTATGAAAATGAATTATTAAATTCATCCTACTCTAAAAAGGTGATCAAAGGTGATTCGGTGCAGACCGATCGCTATGTAGAGTGTAAGATGATTTGGGATCGATGTGAAGCATTAATCAGTAAAGAGTCAAATCAAGCGATTAAGATGGAAGTAAACTCATCGAGTGAGAAAGAAGAGATTTCATCCGAGACATCCTCGCCAGATAGTATTCCTCCTAAAGAGGATTCTGAAGCTATTCTAGAAAATGAAATCGTAGACATAAATTATAATGAAACGATCAATCTTTATATACAATTGTATTTAGAACCATCTACACAGTCAGAGTTACTATTATCAGAAGTCTATCAAAATTATAAAGAGAAACTCAATAAATATGGTGTAGGTATTACTACACAAGCTTCTTTTATTAAACAATTACGTTCTTATGATAAATTTAAGATTACTCGCCACTCACGCGGTATGGTTATTACAAATTATAAAATTGTAACAGAGCCTCAATTTATTCAATATATGGGATTTGAAGATGCATTTAGTACGACACATTTAAAGATATTGTCCCAATTTAAATCTAAATTTTCGTCCCAATGTAAATCTAAAGATTCGATAATAAATTTTCGTGAGGCATTTTTTGTACTTTCTACTGCTATGAATATAGAACCAACCTATCATTCGGTTCTATTGTATCTACATGATCCAAAAACAGAAGCAGTAATCAATGCATACAAGCCATATATCGATGCACTAGATGAGATGAATCTTCCAGAGGTTGATCCTTATAATAATCATACCTTGAGTAACATATTTTCAAAACGATCTAAAATTGTATCATTAATTTCTGGAATAACCTATTATTTCCCATTTTCAAAAGAGATTATTAAAATAAATCATACCAGTGCTAACCAAAAAGAGACGTATACAGGTATATATGAAAATTCATTTACAAATGGAATTGCAGATTCAACATGGTGTGAGTATGGCGATGCTCTTGTTGATGTAGAAGATATGCCTCCCCTTACGTTTCCTATTCATATCGTTACCACTGTACCAAATATACCAAATCCATCAAGAGTAGAATCATCATATACGTATGACAAATCAACTGGAAAGTGGAGCACGAATGATAAAAAACTACAATGGACGAATGACTATGCTAACAAAATAGATAACCCATTAACGACTACCGCTCTACCCAAATAAATATCTATTTTATTGTAATATAATAGAATGGCGGAAGAATATATAGCATTACGGCAATGGGCTGATAAAGTAAAGGATAAACTTGTACCAAAATTACTAAAGGGAGAATACCCTCATCATTATAAAGAATTTGGTTATATTCCAGAAATACTCTTTCAGCATAATGCTGTCCAGGCGAAATTTGATGAAATGAAAAAAGATGAATCCATAAATGCGTCCAATAAACAAAGAATACCAGAAAAAGATCCCTATTTTAGACCAGGTTTATTGAAAGTGTATTTACAATCTCTTGTAAGTGATATGGATAAACGCAGCTATGATATATATGCCGTGAGAGATCAACCAAAAGCTGTTTTTTTCCAATCCAACCCGCAGCTGCAAAATGTGAGTTTATCATTTAAAATACATCTTATGTTTAATGTCAAATATATATCCAGTGTATTACCTATATTATTTAATGAATTAATCAAATTAAGAAAGTTACCTATTTATTTTAAATTATTAAGCTATAATCCTATTACATCTGTTCCGAATCAAGCTGGTATTCCTACTCCAGGATTTGATGGTGTTCCTACACCTGATTATACCTATGGTGTGAATGATGCAGAAAAGGCTAAATATGGCCGCTTAGCGGAAGCATTTATTTATTCACCTACTGAAATTAAAAAATATCAGCCAACGGTTCGAGGGTTTAGTACATTTCGATTAGATGGCAAAACAAGAAAAGGTAAAGTCATCAATGAGTCATATAATATAGAGTCCTTATTTGATCCTGTTCTGGTATTTTATACAAGCGATCAGGAGTATACAAAAGCATTACTTCAAGAACTGTTACGGATTTTTCCAGATGAGCGTACAAAGGAGTGGGTATTACCTAATTTTTATCCTCGTGCAAATGTTAAAATTAACAATATGATTTATGTTGCAAATGGTGATTTTGGTACAAAATATAATAAACAAATGAAATGTAAGTTTAATATTGATCCTGGTCATCCTGTATGTTATCTGAATCCAAACTATTCTCTGTTAGACCTTCCTGAAGAATATCAGACCATACAAAATAGTTGTGAAAGCCGAGAAGCAAAAGAACAATGTGATGCAGCAAATCGTTTTCCGTTAGCAGTCAGTAATAATAAATTATGTAAATGGGAATCAGACAAATGTAAACCAGAAAAAACATACAGTCAACATCTTCTATTGCAAGATTATGATTCACTGGAGCAATTATATGATGCAGTAGGACAACGTGCAGTATTAGATGGATTTAAAGCGGGTAACGCAAATGCATCACTTCCTGCTAATTATAATGGTGGAAGAAGATCAAAAAGAACAAGAAGAAACAAACAAAGTAAACGAAAGAATAAAAATAAGTCTCGTCGAGCTCACTAGATCATGTTCGTTTCTAGCTTGTAAGAATCAAATGAATCATTGATACAAGCTGTTGAATATTTTGTTCATGTATTTCTTTCGATTGATTCATCCAGTTTGTTCCACCACGATAGTGCAATAGTGTTTCATCATAGATTTCGCTAAAAAATGTGTCATTTATATTTCTCTTATCCTCTTTCAAAAAGGCGAGTACAACAGGATGTAACGATAAAGGAAATTCTGTTTCATTCCATGAACAAGACCACAGATGTTTTATAAAATAAAAATATTCATTCGTATATTGTATGGTCGAATGACGAATAAGATTGGTTGATGGACAGGGTGTAGAAAATGAGGATAACCATCTATGGCTCGCAGAGCCTGTATCACCATGTAATACCATACCCAGTTCAAACTGATCAATATAGGGCGCAGTATTCATATTTAAATAAAATAAGTTAGGCCAAATATAGGTTAGGTTATCTCGTTGCTGCAATACACAGGCGCAGTAGTATCTTCGATATTTTTCAATGTCAAGATGATTCACTAGAAACATATCAGAATCAAGTACAAGATATTCATCCTTATTTTCTTTCATAAATGTAGTGATGAATGCTAAACTATCGGTATGACGATCGGATGCATCAATGACCGTTCGATGGTGATCATTTGGTATCGTAATACATCGAATTTGTAATTCATTACATTTTTTTGTAATACTTTCTCGTCCTTGAAGAGGGTCATTAAAATTCGTACGATCAGGCCAATCTTTACCGTCATTAAAAATGATATATTCAAAATCAACATGAATAAATTTTTGTATGGTACGATATTGTAGCTCAATAAAAATAGGTAGATTTGTAAAAATGCTAACAATTTTCATTATTTATATATAATACGAATTGTTATTTAAGTTAATTAAATTTTAATATAGACTTCGTGAAAGCCAATCATATTTTGTCTGCATTTTAATTTATACAAGTCATTGACATTCTGAATGACTCCAAACTCTGTATTGGTCGCGTCTCCATTATTTAAATAAGGATGTGATTGTGAATGAACCATTTCAAACCCATTTTGGAGTAGCTTATTTCGAATGATCGGTACTTTATCATCAGGACCATCCATTTCAATGATGATTAGTTTAACCGAATCAAGTATTTCAGGCATATCCTCCAAAATATTATAAAATGCACCTTCGCAATCTACCACTAATACATCAAATGGTTGACCGACCATTTTTTCTAGATCACATAGATCAAACATCTGTCTATATTTACATTCATCCCATAACGCTTCATGACTACTACGATTTCTTCCCACAAAACCATGTGCAACTTTAAATTGGGTCTGATAGATCTCCTGCGTTTTAATTAATTTAGGAATGCTATTTTGGGATGGTTCAACAAGCACATGTTTGGTGGGGTCTTTCAAGATTTTATTAATAATAAGAGAGGTTGTTCCACTTTCACCACCCATTTCAAGTACACAACACTCGTTTGGTAAATATTTGGCAATCATTTCCTGTTCTGGGCGTTCAATTTCATAACGAGCATGAATATCGCTATTTGGATACGTAGCTAGTACACGATAGAGAGATGCCAATCGATCTGTTCCTAGACACGACATAATAATATCATCATGGTATTATGCTTTAAATAGAATAAAAATACGCATCCTATAACGGATGTTATACTGTTTTTGTAGGATTGGCGTGAGTGATCAGTTTCTGGCTTGTAATCAGCCGTGAACCAATGCACATTGTTTCCAGTTCTTGAAGTAATAGTTTTGTTGCGTAAGGTATATTGATGTGTGAGAAGCTAGTTGTATTGCCGCATCCGCGGCATGACCAGATATTCTGTTCAGGATTTGCAACAGCAAGTAATCCACAGTCTTTGCAGGAGTAACATGAGAAGGCATCTGAGCACTCCATGAGGCGTTCCTTTGTAAACTCTGCCATTCCGTGGGCTACCACGCAATCACGTTCCATTTCTCCAAAACGCAGACCTCCCTCGCGCGCTCTGCCTTCTGCAGGCTGGCGCGTCAACATCACCAGTGGACCCGATGCACGACTATGCATCTTGTCGGCAGAGCAGTGGCGCAAACGCTGATAATAGCAAGGACCGATGAAGATCGATGTCTCCATCATGCGTCCTGTGTATCCATTATACATAATCTCATTGCCATAAGGCTCCATACCATAATTGTCTCGCAGAATGCCTGCAAGATCATCTACCGTTGTCTCTCCAAACGGCGAGCCATCACCAAGTGCACCCGTCATGCAACCCACTTTGCTTAGAAGCGTCTCCATCAGCTGAGCAATAGTCATACGAGAAGGAATGCAATGAGGATTGATGATGATATCAGGAACAATGCCTGTTGCCGTCTGCGGCATATCCTCTGGATTTAAGATCATGCCCATGGTACCTTTCTGTCCATGACGCGAGGAGAACTTGTCACCAATCTCTGGGATGCGATCCTGTCGCATGCGAATCTTGACAAACGAGTAGCCCTCACCATTTCGGTTCTTGTAGATCTTATCCACATAGCCCTTCTCATTGTTACGCGGCATCTTGCTGACATCACGCGACTTCTTGGCACCCGCCGGCAATACAGCACCCGTTGGCACTCGCAGCGGCACCACCTTACCAATCAGAATGTCATCGGGAGTCACATAGGTATCCTTGGGAATAAATCCATCCTCTGCGATCTTATCGTAGTGCGCATTCTTCATGTGCTTCGTCTCTGCAGGATCAGGTGCACAGAATTTCTCTTCTTCTCCAGAGCTTTGGTTCTTACGCTCTTCATCCTTGTAGGTGCGATAGAAGATGGAACGGAATCGACCACGATCAAGTGCTGCACGATTGATCATGTTGGAATCTTCCTGATTATAACCCGTGTAGGTCATAATTGCAACCACAATGTTCTGTCCCGCAGGGAGAGACTGTGCACCATAGAACTTACTCATGTAAGGAGACACCATTGGAATCTCGGGATAACAGAGTACGTGGCTCATGGCATCAAACCGTTCACGGAAGTTGAGCGCGTAGACACCCATGGCTTGCTTACCCATAGCACACTGATAGGCATTACGCGGAGATTGATTGTGGTCAGGAAAGGGAATGCCACTTGCAGCCGTGCCAAAGATAACGGAGGGATGGATCTCGCAGTGCGTATAGGACGAATCCTTCATGCACGATTCATAATCCATGGCAATATAGCATCCTTCTGTCTCACCTGCATCAATATATTCAAAGAGACGCTTTTCTGTCGGTGACTCCCATGATAGGAGGTGATTCCACTCCTTGATCTCCAGGATCTGCTTCTTCAGTTTTCCTGTCTTGTCCGCGGCGAGTTCGCGGACGGCGGGTGCATAGTACACAGGGCGAAGAACACGACCCGCCTCGGTACTAATCCAGAGTTCTTTGAAGGCACTCTTCCATACAATGGATGTATAGAGGTGAATCTTTCCTGCACGCTTTGCAGTGCGAAGTGCTTCAATTGCCTGATCGGCGTCCTTGTTCAAGAAGAGGCCAATCCAGGATCCATTTAAGAACACACGAACATTCTCGTGTTTCTGCTCAATGGTAGACTCACGTAGGGAGAGCAGTTGGTTCATGCTCTGAATGAAGGCATATACCGTGACAGGGCTGCTGAAGATGCTGATGCTGGTGGTGGATGCCATGTTTTTGATGACACCTACACCATGACCTTCTGGTGTTTCACAAGGGCAGATGTAACCCCACTGGGTATTGTGCTGTTTACGTGGGGCAATTAGTTTACCTGTCTTCTCAATTGGTGTAGAGATTCGGCGCAAGTGAGAGATGGAGGAAGTGAAGTTCAAACGATTGAGTACTTGAGAGACACCGATCTTGTTGGGACCGCCAATCTTGCCACATCCAAAGTTACCTGTCGCCAGAGAAGACTTCAAGCACACATCCATGATGGTCGATTTGATAATCTTGTTGATGTTGTTGATGTTAACAATCTCTGACCAGTTACCCGTCGCTTTCCATGATCCGCCGTGAATCTCCTTTGATAAGGCGGCCTTCATGTCTTTGACCATGCGATTGTTGTACGTTTTGCGAAACAGATCCGCCAAGAGGAATCCTGGGATGTCTACACGCTTGTTGGGGTAGGCATCACGGTCATCGGTGGGGATGCGCTTGGTAATCGTCCAGAGAACCTTGCGGCACATGTGGGCAAGAAAGCACGCCTTCTCATAGTTCATCTCCAGACCACCGATCTGTGGAAATAGCTCTTCGGAGAGAATGTCCTGTACATTGCTCTGCTTCTGGGACTTGACCGACCAGGTATTGGTGTAATCCGCCAACCATACCAACGCCTGTTCCTGGGTTACAATGGAGCTCGCCTCCATGATTGATTCGGTGATGATCGAGTCATAGGCGTCCTCGATGCCCTTACCCAAGATTAGTTCATAGATGTCTCGATCGGCAAGAACGCCAAGTGCTCGAAACAGAATCACGACAGGGATATCGGTTTTGATGCGGGGCACGGTGGCACGAAGCATTGTAATCAGTTGATTCTTGGGGTGATAGACGATCTTGATGGTGTTGGACTTTGGAACTTGATCATTATCGGGACCGATGCACTTGATCTCGACAATCTCCATCTGTTTTGCAGCGATGCGGCCATTGCGAAAGACAAAGGGTCGATTTTCGGACATGCGTTCCATGGAGATCATGGCGCGTTCACCTCCTTGAATAATGAAGTAGCCGCCGACATCCTCTGCGCATTCGCCCATTGTAGACGGGTGCATATGTTTTTGATCGTGAAGTAGGCAGTATTTCGAGCCCACCATCACAGGAATTTTGCCCAGGTGAACATTGGGAAAGATGCGAACATTCGACTCGCGAATGCTGTTGCGTGTATGGTCGATGAAGGTAGTTGTTACTTTTACGTCCACATTCAGCGGCGCAGCGTAGGTTAGATTTCGAAGGCGGGCATCATTTGGCATCATGGGATGAATCGCGCCATTGTTTTCAAAGATAGTCGGTTTTCGGATTGAGATTTTTTCAAATTCAAGAGTTACTTCATATTCGTGTTGTACTTTTTTTCCAGCCAGAACAGCCCCATCAACGCTAGTACCCATAAGAGCATTGGCGGCGGTGGTGGAGAGTCCTGTGGCGGTAGCCAGTGCGGAACGTGGCCCCGCCAAGGGAATTTCCGGTGAACCATAGGATGTAATGGGGTTGGACATATGAATGATTTCTGGAATGTCAACTTCGATGAATTGATTAAAGGATTCAATTTGGTGCCCAATGATCTGCTTTCCATCCGATTGATTGATAAACACATTGAGAATGTGTCGGTAGCTTGGAATGTTATCAGTGATCGAAGACATTGTTACCTGCTTATTTGTTCAGCTCGTCAATCAATTTTTGTAATTTATACAATTTCATGAATTATAAAATTACGTGTAAGTAGTAGTCTCATGTCTGAGCTTAAAGTAGTTAATTTAACAGGCGGTGCCGCCGCTGAGTTTATGGGAGGTGTAAAAAAGAAAAAACGTGCAACTCGGAAAAAACAAGAAGGTGGAGATGCAAAGGGCATGGAAGCATCCATGACACACTCTGCTGGATCCACTGATCCTTCCAAATGGTTACATCATCCAACTACATCGGTTCCTCCCGTAATTCAAGTACAAAAATCTATCATAGCTACACCTGCACAAGTAGCAGCTCCAACTCAGCAATACGCGGTGCCAATACCACCACATCCGGTTGCGGCACAAGCAGGTGGTTCCGTGAAGCATATCAAAGTAGAATTAAAGAAGAAGCCCGCTACGAAGAAGGTTCAACTTCATCCGAAAAAGGCAGAACCATCAAAGACTTCAAAGAGGGTCACTCGAAAGTCACGTAAGTTAACCCTGGGCGTTTCTTCCTTACATAAGCGAATGACTCGTGCAAAGAAAATGCACAAGACAGTTAAAGAAATGCCTTTGGATAAGTTGAAAGAAGAGTTGGTAAAGAAGAAATTAATTAAGCCAACAAGTAAGGCGCCTGAATCGGTTTTGCGACAGATCGCTGCAGACGCGCAGATTGTTGCTGGAAAAGCACTATAAGAATTCCCGACATCTATTCTAGAATGAATCAGACCCTTTTTCAATATTATTCATTCTTGAATACCGAAGTACGAAATCTGCTGAATACTGTTGCACGTGCGAGCATAGAGATTGAACGTTATGTACGATATCAGGCGATCCATGATGTGAAGCCTGTCGCTTCATTAGAAAATGCATCGGGTGATGTACAGAAGCATTTAGATGTTCTTTCGCATGACATTATGGTGAAGCATTTGACTCAGTCCAAATCATGCAATGTCCTTTTATCGGAAGAAGTGGATGAGCCTATTTTGGTTCCAAAGGAGCACAAAGGATTGTATTTAGTTGCATTTGATCCATTGGATGGGTCATCAAACATTGACTGCAATGCTCCCGTGGGCACCATTTTCTCCATTTATGAAAATAAGAAGGAGGAGGTATTATTGAAGGGGGATCAAATTGTTGCCGCAGGCTATGTCCTTTATGGTCCGGCAACAGAGCTCATCATTGCAGTGAATGGAAAAGTTGATCGATTTGTTCTTAATTCCCATACAAACTACGTTTTTATCGAAACAATTACGTTGAAAGGGAAGTCCAAGAAGATCTATTCGATCAATGAGGCTAATTCAAATCAGTGGAAGAAGGATATTGATCAATACATTGCACAATACAAACAGGCGAACTACACGGCTCGTTATATTGGTTCCATGGTGGGCGATGTTCATCGAACGCTGATGTATGGAGGTATGTTTTGTTATCCTGCGGATCGAAAGAATCCGAATGGAAAACTGCGACTCTTTTATGAGTGTTATCCGATTGCGTATATCATGGAATTGGCAGGTGGAAAAGCTATTGTAGGAAATGAATCAAATCAGCGTATTTTAGAGGTAGAACCAACCAAAGTTCATCAGCGAACGCCTATTTTGCTAGGAACCGTGGAGGAGATCATAAAATATGAAACGATTCTTTTATCCAAATTATAACAATCTAAATCATGGACACGATCATTTACTAATGGCATTAGAAAATGATAGTGTTACTATCTATAATGCTCTCATGAGCAAAACACCTATTTTTATTGGGAGAATTGCAGGAGTAGAATTACAAACGGCACATGATTTATTACAGGGAACTGTAAAAACCTTGGCACAACATATCAAGGCGCTTGAAAATAATGCAGGAATCTATGTAAAATATGATGGTTCATTGCACAGTTATGCTACAAAGCTTATTGAATCTTATAATAAATGTACACATATTGCGGAATGGAATGGCAAGGTGTATGAAATTACGGGACTGAGTCAGGAATGGATTCGAAGGAGGACACCGCGTATTCCGAAGATTACTGCATTGGCATTAGAACCGTATTATGCAGAAAATTCATGGATGCCGGCCTTATTTCAAAAGCGTATTTTAATTATTCATCCATTTGTGGAAACATTTGAGAAGCAGGTGCCGAAGTTGAATGAGATTTTTCCTGGAAGGAGTTGGTTTGAGGAGTGCAGTTTTGTTTTTTTAAAGCCGCCTGTGACATTGGCGGGGAATCATGGAAATAAGGATTGGGAGGAGCAAATGGATGAGTTTCTTCCGAAGCTCGATCCATTGGAGTTTGATGTAGCATTGATTGCGGCAGGTGGATATGGAATGATGATTTCTGAGTATTTGTATACCAAGCGAAATAAGTCAGTCATGTATATTGGAGGTGCACTTCAGCTCTTTTTCGGGGTCATTGGACGGCGTTGGTTTGATAATTCAGATATTATGAAATTGGTGAATGACAGTTGGATCAGACCAGCGGCATCGGAACGGCCTCCGAATCATAAGAAGGTAGAGAAGGGATGCTATTGGTAAGGGTATAAACATATACGACATATGAAACGATAAGAATGGATTATACCATTGCCACATCAAAGGATTCACTTCCTCTTTATAAACAGTACAAGCGAGGTTATCAAGAGGGTTCCGATGATGGGTATCACACTGGAAGAAAGAATGGCTTTAAAGAGGGCTATGACAAAGGATATGCAAAAGGATTTGATGAAGGCGAAGAGCAGGGATATCAAACAGGATACCTTGGAGGACTATATGGAGGATTGCTTATTGGTGCATTTTCTGTGATTGTAGGTGCCGTTGCAGTTATGCTAACCCAAGGTTCTGGACGTGAATCCAGCCGATCAGTGTAGGATCAGAAAGAGAAATCACGCGGCTATAATGAGAATGTTCCCACATCCTCCAATTCTGTTCTGCAATTTGAACATGATCTGCATCAATCACCCTGACAACAATGGCAGTATGTCCTGTTTGTTCAAAGTCAAAAAGAAGAATATCATCTTCCGCTGGAAGTGAGTTAGAAGGCGGATAAAAGACACATGGATAGGTGAAGTTATTTTCCAAATGTCGCATTTCTCGCAAATGTCGCATTTCTCTTGCACCCTCCACTGGAAAAAAGGTGAGCTTGTGAATTTGCTGATAATAACGTCGAACAAATTCAACACATTCCCATTTTTTACCGGTATTTATTCCATTTACATGGTAATCCATATTGAAAAAGAAGGGTTTACAATAAGAGATAACTCCGTTGGAAGTGATTCCACAAGATCGATCGTAAAATATGAAAAAGAAGAGAATAAAAAATAGAATAACTAAAATGATCAGAAGATTCATTTTCTATTATGTCAATACATTTAAATATCGGCAAGATAGGTCTCAAAAATGTCCATCCGAATTTCATAAAAATGTATGCCTTGGGTACAGCATTCATTTTCATTTAGATCAAATGCATCAGGCGTGACTAGTGATCCCACGCGATAAGGAAAGGGTGTGTCGCCTGTATGAAGATAAGAATAGGCGATCATTTCATGGGGTACAACTGATTCCTCTTCTTCTCTCGAAGGATACTGAATGTCCATGACAATGGCTTTATCACACCGTTGTTTTCCGCGTTTATGGAAAAATTCGTAAGTGATTGGTGACACAATCATTGCATCCACAGGAATTCCAAGTTTAATAATACGATGTTCGCCTGATTCTGACTTGGCCACTTTCCATCCAATCATCATTTCATTCTCAGGCCGACCTCGTTTGATCGTATTGATTAGGACTTCTCCATCCTCTTGATTGTAGACAATGAGATTATCTTTTGACAACGTCTTCTTGGTCACGTTGCCATCCTTCTTTTCCTGAGTATAGGTACCGCGATATCGAATTCCACTGGAATCGGTCATCATGCATCGGCTAATCAGTTTTTCGATTCCTGTGGCATGGTGTCGTGTTGTATGAATCAATAGACCATTTTTATTTTCAGTGACCACCATCTTCTCTGCATCATTGGTTAGATGAGAGAGAACTCGCGTACCTGTTCCTACGTTATGAAACGTATAGGATTTGCGAATCTGATCAGGTTCCATGCAAATGGTTACATCCTGTTTCTTTGTCAAATCCGAAATCTTTCCGCGAATAGTATTATCTTTAATACAATATTCTAATATCGTATGGCCTTGTTTATAGGAGTACATTTTACTTTTTTTTGTAATCGAACAGATGGGAGCACCATGGTATAGGAAGCGAATGGAATCAGTTTTGCGATCAGCAATGATGATAATAGAGCTACAAATAGCAATAACATATTGATTAGTAGAATCACAGAGTAGAATAGACGGTGGTGATGAATAAATACTAGGCATGATGCATTTAAATGTATCATATAGTTCATCATGTAAATGAAATAACAAATTCCGATCCAACTTGGTGGGTGCACAGTGATAAAATAAGGTCTGCCATGCATCCTGTTTTAAAAATGTATCCATATCAATTGGATTAAAACGGCTACATGGTACTCCTTGAAGTTGTAAATGATACTGGGTAGGATAAGAATGAAGTGTGGAATGAAAATGTATATCAGTTGGAGATAAATAAAGCGGTAATGGACGTTCAATTTCTGTCATTACATAAATATGGTGTTTTGCATTTAAATGTGTGAAAATGTGCAAGCCGCATTTGGAGAACCTAAAGAATTGGCACCTATATTAAATGTAAGCAATACGTAAAAATGTACAAGGAATATATTGAACTTTATCAGACCTATACAAAAAAGTATGGTCAAAAGACAGCGATCTTCCTTATGGTCGGCTCGTTTTATGAACTATATGACATCCAAGACGTCGAAACCGGCGAAACCCAAGCAAATGTACGTGACATCGTAGATCTCCTGGGTATTCAACTTTCGAATAAAAAAGGCGACGTGGGACAGGGCAAAGATGGATTATTTGCTGGATTCCCTGATTATGTGATGCATAAATGGGCAGGACGTTTAACCTCCACAGGATGGACGGTGGTGATTGTGGATCAAATCAAGGATGCGCGAGGAAAGGTAAAAGAACGCAAGGTGGCTCGCATTTTGAGTCCCAGTACACATATTGAACAAACTAATTCCCTAGAAACTCCCTATGTCACCGCACTCTACTTTGAACCAGGACAGAGCGCTCCCTTATTTGGCGCAGCTACACTCGACTTAACAACAGGAACGACTAAAACCTACGCCGGCACGGCTAATGGTCGAGCTGATATTTGGACAGCGGATGATCTCGTACAAATGCTCAGTGTCTATCCGCCGAAAGAGCTTTTGATTTATTGGAATGGCGAATTAAACCCAGACGAATCCTTCTTTCGCCGTGTCTTCGGTCTTCCTTCGATTCCCATTCATATTTATCCCATCAATACCCTTGGCGCTTTTCAGTATAATCTCGTTCGTGTCGAGTTCTTTCAAAATATTTACTCTATCAAATCTCTTCTTCCACCAAAGACATATCTGGGACTACGTTCGGAGCAAGAGGAGTGCGCTTTGCTATATCTTCTTCAATTTGTGGAGGAACATGATAAAACCATGTTGAAATCCTTTCATCGAAATGAATCCTGGACACCTAATACACGGCTCATCTGTGGCAATCATGCATTGACGCAGCTTCAGATGACGAGTTACAAACCTGAAGAATCTGTTTTATCTCTCTTTGATAAGTGTATAACAGTTATGGGAAAACGTGCAATCAAAGAACGACTTCTGAGCCCCTATTCGGAACCAACCGAGATCCGTGCGCGGCTGAGAGAAGTGCAGGAATACATGACTTGGCCGCAGGAGAAACAAAAACAGTTGGAGCGTCAATTACGATTCATGTTTGATTTACCACGTCTTCATCGCAGACTGCTATGTGGCCTTATTCAGGCAAATGAGATTGCAGCTCTTTTTCAAACCTATCATGCCATTCATGTGATTCAAACTCAGGTTACTCAAGAAACGTCTCTTACTGCACCCTATTCAAATGAACAATGGATAGCCTACATTCATGTAATGAATACGCATTTTAATGATGAAAAGGCGCAACAGGCGAGCCAAGATCTAACAGCCTTCTCAAATAATACGTATCCTGATATTGCTCAGAAAGAGGCGGAGATCCAAGAGGTCTTACTAGCCTTTCAGCTTTTAAAGAAAGAAATTGCGATAAAAGGCAATGTTGCAGAAGATGCGGTTCGATTGGAAGAGCGTGAGAAAGAACCCTTTGGCCTAAAAGGTTCCACGATTACGTTACAACAACTCAAGAAGAATAGTGCACAATTACCTGAAGGAATCATTATCTCCGTTCTCAAATCGGGTGGCTGGATTGATTGTACCAAGCTACAGCAGCTCAATACAAAATTGGTAAAGCTGCGTGAATCATTGGCTCATTTGGTATCAAACCATCTTCTTACTGCATGCCATGACATTTCTCAAGCAGGTCAGCATCTTTGGACATTCATGGAACATTGGATCTGTCATGTAGATGGTACACAGTGCATTGGTAAAGTATCCTTTGAACGCGGATTTAGTTGTCCCGTGATTGAAGATCTGGATAGCAATGGATCAGCTGTACAAATTACCAATGTACGACACCCTCTTGTGGAAGCTAGTGCAACACGTACACAATATGTGAAGCATAATGTAACACTGCAATCGGGTGGATGGTTGGTATATGGTATGAATGCGAGTGGTAAATCCACATTGATGAAAGCAACAGGAATCTGCGTTCTTTTGGCGCAAGCAGGGTGCTTTGTCCCCGCAAAAGAGATGATCTTGAAACCTTTTCAAGCGGTCTATACTCGTATTTTGAATCAGGATAACTTATTTGCAGGGCTGTCTTCTTTTGCGGTGGAAATGTCAGAACTCAGGGATATTCTACGAAATGCGAATCCTTATACGCTGGTTCTTGGAGATGAATTGTGCGCAGGAACAGAATCTACTTCGGCGCAAGCATTGATTGCAAGTGGCATACAGTGGCTTACTAAGCGAAAGGCCAAGTTTATTTTCGCAACACATTTGCATGATTTACCAAAGCTCATTGATCTAAAAGGAGTCGAAGTCTGGCACCTTCACGTCGAATATGATCCCTTAACAAAGAAGCTAATTTATGACCGTTCTCTTCGTCAAGGAAGTGGTTCAACGTTGTATGGTTTGGAGGTGGCGCGAGCGATGGATTTGCCGTTTGAATTCATTGAACAGGCATTGGAGAATCGTCATAAGATCTTGGGATCGGTTAAAGAATCAGATGCAGTTTCTTCATCTTGGAACAGGGAAATCATTCGAAGAGAGTGTGAGAGCTGTAAGAAGCCAATTGGGTTGGAAGTGCATCATATACAGCATCGTGCTTCAGCAACAAATGGTCTGTTAGAAGATGGCAGTCATATGAATGACAAACGGAATTTGGTGACCATTTGTCAGGCATGTCATGATGCGGTACATGCGAATACATTAGTGATTGGGGATCAGATCCAGACATCGAATGGACCCGAACGAGTTATTGAACATATACCTTCGGTTATACCATCGGCTGAAAAACTAAAAAGCAAATGGACAGAGGAAGAGCTAGAAACCATGAAACAAACGTTAAAAACGTATTCTTCCATGTCTTTACGATCCATTCGTGCACACCTGCATTCAAAACATGAGATTGAAGTAAGTGAAGCCATACTTGGGAAAATGAGAAGAGGGTGTTAACGACGAAAGCCACCACCCTGTACGGTACCACCACCTGCTTCACGACGACCATTTTGATCAGAATTATTTGCCAGTGCCATCAAATCCTTGGTAAATTCATTATTACCCTCTTCGGTGCCACCAAGAAGTTTCATGATATGTTTGCGATAAATGAGATTCTCTTCTGTGAGAAGCTCTACCTGTTTCCGGAGAGCCTCAGCATCACGGCGAACAGCTACAATTTCTTGACGAACAGGGTTGCCTGCTTGATAATTAAGACCAGAACCGTAAAGAACCGAAGTCATTTCTGATCTCTGCAGAACTTTTAATTAAGATAAGATAACGCAGTTAGAAAATTAGATTTGCATATTTATAAAATTGATGAAAACCTTTCCGTAGAAACCCTAGAGATGATTATTCCGATCCGTTGTATGAACTGTGGTAATGTGCTTGCTGATAAGTGGCTGTTTTATCAGCAAAAAGTAAAGGAACTTGTTGGAAGTAATAAGGTGGAACCCATTTACATGGATGGAAAGAGTGTTCCGGTTACAGCAGAGTTTCAAGTATTAAATGCACTTGGGCTTAAACGGTACTGTTGCCGCAAGCACATGCTGACTCATGTTGACCTTATTGATAAAATCTAAAAATCAAAAAACACTATATAGTAAATGGAGTTCTTTATACCAGGATTATTATTATTTTTAGTGGCCATTTTGGTAACGGCTTGGTTATCACCCAAGGCAACCCCTATGGTAGCCGCTATTTTATCCATTGTTTTTCTGATCTATGGTATTAATGATCATTATCGCCTTTTTGCTTCCGAATACCGATTGAGCACATGGCAGCAGAGTTTAATGACATTTGCACCTTTCATTATGATTGGTGCTATTATCCTCTTTATTATTTATGGCATTATTGGATTCTTTACCAGTGCCTCTGTGCCAGTGCCGAATATGCCAGTGATTCCGAATATCATGCCAAATTCTGGAAATAATAAGGGAAATGGTATTGTTGATTCAATTAATCGCATAGGAAATAATTTATTTAACAACAAGGGAAACAATAACAAGGGGATCGCAAATAGCTTAGGATTCGGAAATAATAAAAAGAACAATAATGGTACTTCTCGAAGTTTTCTGGAAACAATATAATTGGAGTAATTAGGAATGACGCGTACGCCAAAAAGTCATAAAAAAGGAATTTATTCCATACCCGAATTACGGCGCTCTTTTGAGCACATGGAGCAATTTGTTAATCAAAGAATTCGATCACGTGAATCCAAAGAGAAGCTCTGCAAGGATCTACAGAAAGAATGGAAGGCAGTGTTTATGAAGACACTTGATAAAAAATCAGCCATGGCCTTTGTGGAAGACCGAATGAATCATAGTACACGTCGTCGTACCGTTCGTAAGCGTGGCGGTGCATTACCCATTGGAGGTGCTCCGATTGACTATGCTACACGTGCAGGACTACAACTGGCACCAGGATCCATTCCAGATGGTGCAGGTCATCTTCCTCTTTCTAATGGCGGTTCATCTGCTTTTGGAAGCTATGTAAAGTACGTGGATGGTGGATTTTTTAATCCAGAGATAGCGAGTACGGTTCCAGGATTTGCACAATGGCCAAGCCCAGGTAAAGATATGGGATCAAATGTCATTATGAAAGGAGGAAATCGAAAGAGCCGTAAGATTCGCCGTCATCGTGGCGGTGATTTATCATCGGATTTTCGAAATGCAGGTGCATTACTCTCACAGGCATTTAGTCGTCCCATTCCATCAGGAGCTCCGCCATCGGCGATACAGGACATGCAAGATATGTGGCATGGAAAAGCAGTTGGCGTCTCTCCCGATCAAATTCAGCGTCAACCCACCTATCAGATTGGTTCATTGTTTCCTAAACCGGTTCATTTATAAGTATTTGTTTACTATTTTCATCCTCTGACTATTTGTGATAGGATTAAAATAGCAATATAAGAGTCTTTTATTCTTATAGGAAAGATAGATGGCACTCTCAGGAGATGACGGAAGAAGGCTGTCACGAAAATTAATTGATACCTACTTTCGGACAAATGCCTATCCTTACACCAGGCATCATATTGATTCCTACGATCAATTTATGCAACAAGATCTTATTAATATTGTACAATCCCAAAACCCTATTTTGATTTTGAAGGATTTGGTGGATGAGACAACAAATACCTATAAATATCGTGTTGAGATTTTTGTGGGAGGTGCCGATGGATCTGCTATTGAAATTGGAACTCCGACAGTGACACTTCAGAATGGTGAGGAGATTCGTATGTTATATCCCAATGAAGCACGTTTACGTAATTTAACTTACGCATCAACCGTCTATGCTGATATTCATGTTAGTATTGCCTATGTAACACCAGGCGGAGAAACGGTTCAGCTCTTTGGTGATCAGCCCTATGTTCTAAAGAAATGGCAATTATTCAAGATGCCCATTATGCTTCATAGCAAATACTGCATTCTTCACAATAAACCAAAGGAGTTTTTACGAGAAGTAGGCGAGTGCCCTTATGATAATGGAGGCTATTTCATTGTAGATGGTGCGGAGAAAGTGCTTATTACTCGTCAAGAGCAAGCATTTAATACCTTGTATATTACACCCCAAACATCCCAAAATGACCCGAAAGTAGCTGTCTATGCATCCATCCAGTGTTTGTCCTCTAAAACACGTCAAGTAAAGCGTGTTGCCATTGCATTAATGCGCCATGTAGAAAGAAAGAGTTTGAAATCGGATAAAATCATTACAAGCTATGCAACGATTGAAGTATCGCTTCCTTTTGTTCGAAAGGCCATTCCTCTATTTGTTCTGTTCCGCGCACTTGGATTTCAATCGGATGAAGAAATTCTGAAAATGATCTTTCCTGATTTTAACAGTCCCGAGGCAAAGTTTCTTCTTCCCAAATTACAACCTTGTATCATTGATGCCTATCCTTTTACCAATTCTTATTTAGCCATTCAATTTATTAAAACACTTACAAAGGGATTCAGTACCGAACATGTATTGGATATTATCAAGAATCAACTCTTTATTCATATGCCAAATGACTCTGGTTCTCAAGGCCTATTCTTGGGCGATTGTGTCCGTCGTATCTTGCGTGTAAGTGAGGATTATGATGATAAGACGGATCGCGATGATACCCGCAATCAGCGCTGTCTTACCAGCGGTTTCCTGGTTCAAGAGCTTTTTATCAATTCATATAAATTGTGGATAAAGGCATTTGTTCTTGAGATTGGTAAGGAGTATAACTATAATAAGACACTATACAGCAATGAAAATTTCAAGGATATCTTTCAACCAGGCAATGAAAATAAGGTATTCCTTGCAGGACTCCTCAATGACATGATCATGAAGGGATTTAAAGGAAAATGGGGCACAGGTCTTGGTGAGGAAAAATCAGGTGTTCTACAGGCATTATCCCGTCTTTCTTATACTGATTTCATGTCACATTGCCGCCGTGTGATCTTGGATTTCGATACAGGTATGAAACTGACAGGACCACGTAAACTTCATACATCACAATTTGGTTACTTCTGTACGTCAGAAACACCAACGGGTGCATCCATTGGTATTACAAAGAACATGAGCATTATGACGGCGATTTCCACGGCTTCTCAAACAGATGCTTTTTTTAAATGGCTGCGTGTAACGGGTCATGTCTACTCCGCCGAGCAAATTACATTAGAACAGCGAATCGAGTTTGTACCTGTCTATACCAACGGTGGTATGTTTGGTTACACAGCAAAACCTGGACTTCTTACTTCTGTATTAAAAATGCTAAAGCGAAGCGGATGTCTCCCTTATTCCGTTAGTATTACCTTCTCGATTCGTGATCGCAAGGTATATATTTACATGGATGCAGGTCGTCCCCTTCGTCCACTGGTATGGTTGGATCATGCGAAACTACCAATCGAGAAGCTAGATAAGTTTCCCACATGGCGCGATTTGGTCATGGGCTCATTGGCAATTCGAAAATACGCAGGACTAGATTCCACTGATTTTCTCGATCCACTAGAGGACAAATCTGCAAAACTAGATGATTATCTTGAACTACTGCAACCTCATACAGGCGCCGTTGAATACGTGGATCCCTATGAGCAAAATGAGTGCTTTATTGCAAACAATCCCGCCTACATTCGTCCAGAGACAACCCATATGGAAGTACATCCATCCACCATTATGAGTATGATGACATCATTGATTCCATTTGCTCCACACAATCAGTCTCCTCGTAACCAGCTGTCCTGTTCTCAGTCCAAGCAAGGTGTTTCCATTTATGCCACCAACTGGCGCAATCGCTTTGACAACACTGCCCATGTTCTATGTTACGGTGAAATGCCGATTACTCGTACCATGTATAATAATTATCTCGGTGAAGGTCGTATGGCATATGGCATGAACTGTGTTCTGGCCATTGCTTGCTGGTCGGGTTATAACCAGGAAGACGGTATCGTGATGAACTATGATGCTGTGCATCGTGGTATGTTTCGTTCCATGGCGTTCCGCTCCTATGAGGCCTTTGAAGAAGATGATGAGAAGGCCGGTGTCAAAGTACGTTTTGGCAATCCTGCGGAAATTGCGGAATGGAAGGACTTGAAACCAGGTCTGGATTATTCCAAGCTGGATGAGCGGGGTATCATTAAAGAAGGTGCATATGTGGATGAAACCACCGTCATTGTAGGTGCTTTTATGATGAGCAACACGGGTGGTAATTTTAAGGATGCCTCGACCACACCGCAGGTATGGACAAAGGGTCGCGTGGAAAAGGTGGCGGTCATGGTCAATAATCTGGGATTGCGTTTGGTGAAGATCCGCGTCGTACAGGATCGCATCCCTGAGCTAGGTGATAAATTTTCCAATCGCCATGGTCAGAAGGGAACCATTGGTGCTCTCTTGAGAGGCCATGACATGCCCCGCACGGAATCGGGTATTGTTCCTGACATGATTATGAATCCTCATGCCATTCCCTCGCGTATGACCATTGCCCAGAACTTGGAACAGCTTCTAGGAAAGACCGCTGCGGTATCTGGTGCAATTGGAGATGGTACATCCTTTATGAATGATGGATCACCGCAGGAGGTCATTGGACATATTTTGGAGAATCTCGGATTTGAGAAGTATGGTAATGAGGTCATGTACAATGGTGCAACAGGTGAGCAGATTCCTGCCGCGATCTTTGTAGGACCCGTGTATGGTATGCGTCTGAAGCACATGGTGGAGGACAAGTGGAATGCACGTGGCCAGGGTCGTAAGGAAGCTCGTACGCATCAGCCGACAGGTGGCCGTGGTGCACAGGGTGGTCTCAAGATCGGTGAGATGGATCGAGATGCCATCATTGCCCACGCGGGTATGGCATTTGTGAAGGAATCCTATATGGAGCGTTCGGATGGCACAACCATTCCTCTTTGTGTGGCATGTGGCATGGTTCCCATTTTTAATCCTCGTTTGAATTTGGCAATATGTTCGATGTGTGATGGACCCGTGAAGTATATTGGCAATACCATCCATAATATGGAGCTTTTGCCACCAGTAGGTAGACCTAAATCAAAAATTGTTCAAGTCGAAATGCCTTATTCAACGAAGCTATTAACGCATGAACAGGAAACATATTTGAACTTGGCCATGCGATACATTACAACGAATGGATTTCAGAAGTTGAAATCATTGGAGCTTTCAGGAACAGCGACAGAAATGATTAAGGAGCTGCCACGTTTGATTCTGCCTGAAACGGTGGTTCCTGCATACATTGAAGAGGCTGCAAAGCCTGTTTTTACTATAGAACAATTGAGATCAATGGGTGCGGTGGTGAATCAGTTAACAGAAGCAGAGCAGGCCGCATTGGATACAATAGCAGAAGAGCAAGTAGATGAGTTTGGTCAACCAATTGAGGTCGCTCCGTCTATGCAGTCAATGGGACAACCTATGGGGCAATCTATGGGACAAATGCCTCCTATGTCATTTCCACAAGGACAAAATGAGGTCATTTATCCACAATTGGAACAATCAATGTTAGGTGGAATGCAATTACCTGGAGCAGAACCTACCATTATAACAGGTCAAATGCAACAACCACTGCAACCATCGATTCCATCAATTGGATTTGCCCAAGGTGGAGATGGAATTGTAGCAGGAGCGGCCATGCCAGGAATGGGTGGAATGATTGTGGTAGATACAAGTCCGATGCGCATGGCTCAGGATGGGATCGATCCAGGTATGCCCATGGGTGGTCGCCGGCCACGTCGAAACCCATATCATGGTGGCTTTGGTAGCTTTAACCGAGGAGCTGGAATGGATCCGATGATGATGCAAGGTGGAGAAGAGCCAATGCCACCAATGCCATCAATGCCAAGCAGTAATTCAGGTGCAGCGATTCGTGTGAATAAAATGGAGTAAAATTGAAATATACATCGTGTAAAAAATAGCTAGCAATGAATTCAATCTCCACGCAATACCGCAAACAAGTGACTTGGAATGGATATGGCGCTGATGTCATGAAATCAGGTCTTCAAAAATACATTCGTAGAAGCATGCATCAAAAAGCGCTCTATTGTGCGAGAGAGCTTGATCTATTTAAAGAGGCGCCCAATGCAAAGGAGGGTGAAGGCATTCGAACCAACTTTCTTCATCGTCTCATGATTATCTTCATGGAGGATGTAGAAAATATGTCACTCTTTGAAGTGATCTATACCAAAATGTATCACTTATTCAAAGAAAGAGAAAAAGAGGATCGTTCGAAAGAAAAAGAAGAACAATGGATCGATGAGGTTGTGACCCTCCTGGTTCACTCCAACAAAGCGCGAATGTGTTCCCATATTCGCGCAGTGTTTCACTCCAAATACAAAGAAATCCGCCCCCATTATCCATCCCTTGCTCCCCTATGGAAGGACGAACAAAAAGGCAATCTTGAATTTCATTGCACACAATTCAAAAAGTACTTCAAAGAAGGGGATATTCGAGCGGTCTATCATGCTTTTCAGATTGATCTTTCAGAGGAGAAGTTGAAAGAGAAACTTTTTCGAAGCCAGAAACCAGTTTGGTTTATCTTTCAGCAAATGATGAATCCGCTAGAAGTGTACAAATCCGAACGCATTCTCAAGTTCATAGAGTGGTATAAAGATCATATTGGAGGCATGAATGAGGGATTTATGTGTTGGCTTGTTCCACTTCTCTATGAACTGGGTGTCATTGTGGAGCAGCCTGTAGAAGATATTCAGGGTATTCCTGTAACAAAGAACAAAGATGGCGAGAAATTGGAGATTGATGAGTATGTATTAGATAAGCATACCAGTAGGGGTCGTGGAAAAGGACTTGTGGAGTTTGCCCTGTATGGATCATATGTAGAGCCGGCTGCTCCGTTTGTGAATCCCTTATGGAAGAAGTTTTATGAGGATGGTAAACGATTTGAGGATGGTGTCCCTATTCTGGGAGAGAATTCTACAAGAGAGGTTCCAAAAAAGAGGGTTCTGCGAATTGCAGAGATGAATGCAACGCAAGCAACCCATGAGTCGCACGCATTTGAGTTCATTGTCCGCACACAGCTTACTACGATGGCATCGAAGATGGATGTCTACTTTGCCAGGGACTCTAATAAGTTGGTGGTAGTGAAAGGACCCTATGCCACACGAGATAGTATTGATATTATGATCTCCAATATGGAATGGAAAAAGATGCATGGTCTTCCTTACACATACTTTGAAGTAAAGGAGCTCATTCCCGACCTCTGGCCTGAGGGAGTTCCACTTGGAGCAAGAAATGTGATCGATCGAACTCGCCCTGCATTCTTCCTTGTCTTTGATTCCTACTTAACAGAGGATGATCTTGTGATCAGAACACATCAAAGTAAGTTATGGCCTCCTACGGATGTGATTAATTGGGATGCAGTTCCTTTTCACTTTACGCATAAGGATCGTCCGTTAACGGATCAGGAATACGCAGATTATGTTCATGCGATCTTGTTTCGGTATCTTTTAGGTGTATCCGATCTAGCAGATCGAAATTTCTTGATGGTGAATGGTCGAGTCATTTCCATCGATGAAGAGGAGATGGGCAAGGAGATACCCATCTATGCAACACTCAAGAAGAATCGAGCGGCGTTTGTATATGATTGGTTGAAAGATCACTATGAACAGCTACAAGTTTCAAGTTGGAAGTATGATGCTCAAATAAATAAGCTGAGGCAGATTCAAAATAAGCAGGAGTGTTTGGGTTTGTTTCAGCCATAGAGTTTTGTGGGTTCCTCTTATTTTTATAAAATTGATGACTTAAAATTCAAATGTGTGAATTAGGAAAATGAGTGATAACTTTGTATTCATCGATAATCTGTACCGCAGCCGTCTGACCCTACTTGATATTCTAGAGGCTCGCGGATATGAGGTCACCAAATATCGTAAGTTTTCTCCGGTCGAAGCTACTGCCGCAGCTGATTCTCTTCCTGGTCTAAATTTTACAGTTGCAAAAAAAGATGATGAAACCAAAGTATGCCAGGTTCGTTATGAAAAGGCGATCAGTCGTCAAAAGCTAGACACCTTCTTCAATGACATTGATGATGCGGATTCAGAGCGCACTGAAGTAGTTGTTATGCTTGCATCGGCTGTATCTGATGCCCATCATATCGTGGCATTCAAGCAATTCGCCAAACTAAAAGCGTCAGAGACAGGTGAGAAGATTCGTCGCAAGCTGCGTGTCTCCTTCTTTAGCATCTATATGATGGTGATTAATCCTCTTACACATGTGTTGGTTCCAAAGCATGAGATTGTTCCAGAAGATCAACACAAACAACTCATGGAATCGATGTATATTACTGCAAAATCAAAGTTTCCTGAGATCAAATTCCACCTTGATCCGATTGCCCGATGCATTGGTGCTATTCCTGGTGACATTGTCAAGATCACTCGTCCAAGTGCTTCATCAGGAGAATCTATTATGTATCGTGTGTGTGTTCCGTAATAAAATGTATCACTTTACTCATCTTATTTTTATTGGTATTGGATAGAATATGAATAAGAAGATGCGTATACGTACACGTACGTATAAAAATAAGAATAATACAAATATGCGTAAAAACAGAAATCATTCGCATAAGCAGAAAAGAGCATGGGGTTATCATTTGATTGTAGATGCGGCGCATTGTGATCCCGATGCGATTCGTTGTAAAAAGACGATTGCTGCATTTGCCCGAGAATTGGTGAAGGAGATCAAGATGGTTGCCTTTGGAGCTCCTCAAATTCATCGTTTTGGTTGTGGTCGATTGGAAGGATATACCATGATTCAATTAATTGAAACCTCCAACATTAGTGCACATTTTGATGAATATACGAATGCGGTTTATTTAGATGTATTTTCATGCAAAGAATTTGATCAACATGTTGCATTAGATGTATTTAATAGATATTTTACACCCGAACAAAATAAGGTTCGATTCTTAAAGCGCCAAGCATGATCATTTTCTTAATCCATTTGCTGTGATAACGGTAGGAGAAGCCATGTCATGGATGGAACAACGGTCTATTTTTCAGGGGCGTTTCGATGCTCTGAATCAAACAGATACACAAGGAGATGCTCAAAAAATTAAACAGTTAAATGCACAATATCAGCAGTTAAATAATGATATTTTAGCATATTTAACAACGAAGGCTCAGAATAATAACCTGAGTGGTCTTTTAACAGAGAATGGTGAGTTGCAGAAACAGATTCAACATTTAACAAAGGTTCAAGATCAAATGAAAGTGGATGTAGAAAGTGCCGTGGCACGAGAGGATCTACTCCGGTCTCGAAATGCCAAAATTACACCACACCATCTTTTTCTAATGGATCGACCAGTTCGAAAAGGAATGATCCCCTATCTATGGGTCATTGCTATCTTATTTATAGGTGTTGGTCTGGTTATTTTTAAAATGACAGCACCAGTCCTGTCTGAAAATATGCTAGGACGAAATGAATATGGCAATCCTTATACATTATTTGGCCTGTTAGGAAGTATGCTTGGTAGTAAAGCTGTATTAGGATCTCTATTAGGCGCTGCCATTGTTGTTATTATTTTTCTATCATTACGAATTGCTGGAGTGTTTGGTAAATAAAACACGATATTTGTAGTAGAATGGCCTGTCCAAGTAATTCTAGTTTAACAGATGATGATTTAAATTCGGCCTTTGGTGATGCGAAAGTGATCGGATTATTGCCAACATCGGCTAATGGATCCTCCGACCGAGAGGGAAATGGGATGTTAAAAGATACCATCGTCACTGGAATCGTTACATCACTTCAGAAACGATCCGTTATTCCTGTTGCAAATGCGGAAGATGCTGATAGCTATTCTTCACGCTTAGCGGTTCTATTAAAGAACATTCAAGCAGAATATTGCTGGTACGATTCTCGTTATAAATATGCATTGGATAAGCTATTTAATGCTATTCGTATGGGCTACCTGGCTAATACAGAAGATACGGCAGGTGCTGTTCAAAAATACTTGAATTTCACTCAAACATTAAATCGCCGCTTAAATGACTTAACACAGGTCATTAATGGTGTCTCGATGCAATTACTTGATTCTACTTCACAAATGGAAAAGGAAATTCAGCAATTTAATACAAAAATTCAATCACAGCGTACGCAGTTAGAGAAGCAAAATGAAATTATTACTTCAAATGAAGCCTCTACTAAAATCAAACAGGAGATGGTAAAATATACGGAGGAAAAAGCACGTAATTCAGAGAACTTATTAAAGCTGTATAGCTTTCTTAATATTGTTACTGTAGGTCTACTTGTTTATGTTTATAAGGCCGCGGGTGACTCTTAATCAAATGTTAATTTCTTAATGTGATCTAGGAATGAGTGAATTAGATCAGATTATTAATTCGACCAGGATTCTTCAGGACATTGAATTGGCTGCGGCCGTCAGTGATTTGAAGAAGAACCCTGCACAATTACAATCCTTTTTACAAAGTCAGCAGAATTCTGTGTTTAATGAGATTGTTTCTCAAAAAGATAATACGTTTCAAAAAGTCTACGGAGATCTCAATCGTGCAGGCAAAGTACAAGAGTCTGTATTGATGTACGACAAGCGTAACAAGGAATTAATTAATATTCAGGAACAGGTCTTTCAAAATCAGAAGAATAGTGCCGATGCAGTAATGGAGGATCAATCGATGGCACATCGAAAGCATGAAATGAATGAGTGGTCTGTGGGAAATAAGAATGATACCTTATTTGTGTTTTCATCTCTTTTTATCATGCTTTCAGGTCTCTTATTTATTACCGTGTTATGGCGAATGAGTATGCTTAGCTCTTCGTTATGGGTAGCACTGGGTGCTCCCATGATTCTGATCTTTGTGTTAATTGTTATTAACCGTGCACAGTACACCGATATTCTTCGCAATAAGCGTTATTGGAACAAGCAGATCTTTGAGGGCAAATACGGCAAGGTTCCTCTGCCACTCTGCCCCGATCTAACAAATGGTATTTCGAATGCAGTTGGCGATCTTCAATCATCCATTCAGTCAGGAATCACCTCTGCCGCACAGGGTCTAGCAGATGCTAGTGCTGTTGCTGCACGAGCAAGTAGTGCTATGGCAAATAGTGTAGCAAAGAATACGGCAAGCAACGCTGCACCTGCATAAGCAAGCTGCATTCGCATAAGCAACGCTGCATTTGCTTAACAAATTATATCCAATGTAGAATAGCATGAGTGCACAAGATAGCGACTTTCTACGTGCGAGCATTGGCAATTCTCTTCACATGGGAGATTCTATGTTTGGTGAATTTGGATATGCAGATGTATCAAAACAGGTCGATGATCGTAATGCTGAACTCAAACGAAAAAAAGAAGCATTAAAGAAAAGCATTGATAAAAAAGAAGCGATTATCAGTCGATCAGGCCGCGACTTTACCGACATAAAAGACTCGTTGCCCGAAACATTACCAAATACAACATTACATGTGATAGAGGATTATACGGTAGCAGTTCTATTATTATCCTATCTTTTTATGGTGTTAACCTTTATTTCTTATTATACTAGTCAAGCCACTGTATTTGCAACAGGATTGTTTCAATCGGTATTAGGAAGTGTGCTTGTAACAATTATTATTGCAATGATTTTTAATTACATTGTATAAAAATAAGTTGAGGTTCTTACTTTTTATTCTTCTAATGACTTATCATATTCTTCAATGTCCACATCATCTTCAAACAATCTCATTTGCTTGAAGGTTTTACGATCACTTGGCTCACCACATTTATCAGATAAGCGCTTGTATAGCTCATTTTGTGAAAGCTTGCGTCCTACACCACCGCCAATTTCTTCATACCATCGCTTATAGACGCGAAAGATGTCCTTGATGTCGGATTCATAACCGCCCTTCTTGATCTCGCGAATGCGAGCATTCATGAACTTGGCCACGGAATCAAAGGATTCCTGATACTTGTTCGACTCCTGTGTCACAATAGAGGGCGCTTGTCCTAGACCCTTTGGCAGGTACTCTGTCTTGTAGATGTGTACCAGACGAGACATAAAGAGGGTGCGCCACTTTTTCATCTTTGCATCCAACTGGTTGTCGCGCGGATAGATGTTAGCAGCAAGATTCACTTCTTCTACGCCAGGATCCACAAACTTGGCCTCAAATGGAACCGCTCGCACACGGCGCCAGGTTCCTCGATCCATTGTATTAATGGCTGGAAAGGCATTGCACAACATAAAGATTTTGCCAGTAATCTTAAACTTTGTCTGCTCCTCGAATAGACCACGTGCCTCTACATCATCCTCACCTGTGAACTGTTTCATACGAGAAGTATTCAAGGGCTCACGATCATCTGGTTCTGCCATGTAGATGAATCGCTTATTTCGGATCGCCATGATATCAGGGTTCGCCGCACCTGATTCAGGTCGTTTACGTGTCATCGCTGTTGACTGGAGAGAAGAGGCATAGTCGCCTAGAACCATGGACATCTGATCCACCAACTTGGATTTACCATTACCGCCCACACCAATCCAGGTTTCATAGGTTTGTTCTTTGTTTGCACCTTCCAAACAAGATGCCAGTTTCTTCCACATGTATGTACGAAGTTCTGGTCGAGGGAACAACTTTGCCATAAAGTCATCAATCTCCGCATGAATCTCCGCCTGTTCTGGGTCATTCGGATCATACTCCACATAATCCATCGGATCACAGTTCTTGGTCACACAGCGGCCTGCCATGAAAGAGATGTAATCAGTGGGCTCTGCCTTACGAAATATTACAGTGTACTCTTTTCTATCTCCTACGGTTTTCACAGCATGAAGATCAACTACACCGTTGTTGAAGCCAATTAGGAATTGATTGGAGTTCAGCTTTTGGGCAAAGTCCTCGTCGTAGAAGAGGCCAACGCATTCTTTCATAACAGAGTCTTTGAAGCCTGAGGTATAGAGACATTGCTCAATCTTGGTCATCTTTTTCATGCGTGTTTCCTCCCAGTTGCGTTCATCATTGCCTAGATTGTCTAGGCGCTTGCGAATGGTTTCGCGTGTAGCAGAGATGACCTGTGCCACTTCGGTCGTCATCTTGTTACGAAGCTCAATACCCTGTGCTAATTTCTTCCAGTATGTACCTGTGAATTCGTACCAATCGACTTTCTTGGAATCAACTGCGGCACAGTATCGGTCTCCATACATCTGTTTCATGAGGCGTGCAATGTGAGTATGAGTGGCATCTACCTCACTCTCCACAAAGTTGATAAAGCTTTGATTGCGGATCTTGTGATATTTCTTATGATTATCCTTGCGTGCCCAGTCATGAAGGGATCGGCTGGTGTAATGACGCTCTTCTGCGGAGCGATTCCAGCCGCGTGTCCAGTCACGATATAGTGATCCTGCATTGTTGCCTGCTGACTTGGAGGATTTGGCACTGAATTCAAGCCATACATTGAACATATCTTCGGATGGGTCAATGTGATGCAGGCACCATCCGACAGCCATCCAAGAATGATAATCCGCGGCTCTCTCTGCGGAAAGGCATTCGCGTGCTAACTGTTTGGCTTCTTCAATCTTGTCTTTTTCGATTTTCTCATAGATGGGCGAATTGTTAATAGTTAGTGTGGGGATGTCCATGGGTGCATCTTGTGGAGCAATGACAGGACTTCCTGCCATGCCGATTACGGATCGTTTTCCTGTGCAATAATCGAATCGCATTTTCCACTCTTCTTGGGTTTTCTCTTCAAAGACCATGGTGCTTGTGCGGAGATTGTAGCGAATGGAGAGAAGTTCCAGAAGTTGACGTGGTTGATATTCTTCGATGTCTTCTTCATGAAATTCGTTAGTTTTCGGATCAAAGACGTAGACGGCTGCCAGTTGATAGGCAGGAATGTCTGCTTTTGACTCTCCATAGAAGAACCAGCCATTCTTCTTAACAATCGCTTCATCAAAGATGTCTTTTTCGGCATTAATGTAACCTGTTTGCTGAAAGCTTTTCGTAAGATTCATGAGTTCGAGAGAGCGGTGGCGCAGAACTTGTTGATGTTCAGAAGGAAGGATCAGATCAGGGCATTGAATGTGGACACCATCTTTGATGGAGCGATTGGCTGTTTTTTTGTCTTCATAGGGCGCGGGTCTCAGAGTAATGAAGAAGCGAAGCGGCTTCTCCTCGTCCAGCGCATAGAAGTAGGTAATATTTTTGACGTATTCTTGAATGAATGAGTATACATTGGATAATTCGAATTGGCGTTGAAGGGCGCGTTCTGTGGGATATTTGAAGTCTAGGTCGATCAGAATGGGAGCCATATAATCGCAGCGACGCTGCTCGACCAGATTTCGCGGACGGCGTTGTTGAGTAAAGAGATATTCGTGGAGTAAGTCAAGAAATTGTGGGTAATCTTCATCTTTGACCATAAACTTGCCCTTGGTTGCACCCATACCAGTAAAGGAGCACGCCTCGCCCTTTTCGGTAACGTAATGTGAGCCGATGAATCGACCGAGCGAGGTATCAAGAAAGTCATCCATGAGAGTAGGCGGCATGGTACTTCGACTTAACATTCCTTTTTGTATCCGTCAATTTTTATTTTAGGATCTGAACTCATAAAATCATACGCATGATTAAAATCATATAAAATTGATTGTCATCAAATAGATAAAGACGAATAAGAAAATGAAAGAGACTGACTTTTGCCCGACCTGCCGATATTATATGTATTTGGATGAAAATGCAGAGGAGAAGACGCTCCGACGTATTTGCCGCAATTGTGGGCATCAAGAAGAGCAAACCAGTGGAGGTCTTATCCTGGAGATTGATCTAAAGGAGAAGACCTCGGAGGGGTATAAAATTCTGATGAATGAGTTTACTCAATTAGATCCAACACTTCCTCATGTAAATACCATTAAATGTCCCAATGCAGGATGCCAATCTAACGTAGGAAGCGCAGAACGGGATGTGATTTACATGAAGTACGATGCTGTTAATTTGAAGTTTCTCTACATTTGTAATGTGCCAAACTGTGGAACACAATGGAAGTCGAAGGCCTAATTGAAGATGGTTATCGTCCAGACCATACTTTTAACAGTGGATAATGGTTATATTCAGGAGAACGAGATTCGTTATACGTTAGTCCAAACTTCATATAGTGAAAAATATCACCCATCTGAAACATACATTCGGGATAGTGATACTGTGCCAATAAAGGAAGAACGCGTTCTAATGCAGAACGATCATCACGTTGTTCTATTTTTGGTAGCATCACATCAAATAAGCAATGCTCGCGGTGTAGAAGATCGATGAATTCCCATTTTATAATAGACATGACGCCGAATCCTCCTCTCCACTTTGTTTTCTGATGATAGAATGCAACCAGATCAGGATGTTTAGGCGATGATATAAGAAGTTTATTAATTAAATGAAAGATTTCATCATCCCAGTAATGTGGAATGCTCCATATAAAGCGAACAGGTTCATCATTTCGTAAGGAGAAATTGACAGGATGTTGGATAAATACACTATCATGTAAAATAATAGCTTCGTCAAATGGTTTAAGATGGTGAAAGTAATAATAAGGTAATAGTTCTGCGGCACCTTTATGAAGGGTATCATAGATTACCGTACAGTTTTCTAATGGGATATCTTCGGTTAACCATTCTTTTTTGCTAGAATCATCGATGATTAGAATGGGATCATCATATAATCTCCTGATTCCTTGATAGCATTCTTTCCAGTAATGATTCGTCAGTTCATTCATGACATGACGAATAATAATAAATCCACGTGTCATTTCCTATCAACAGCCTCGTCTTTATCAGAGGCGCTTTTCCTCGTATGTCTGAAGAACACGGATGATGATTCGTTTGGCTTCTAGTAATTCGGTAAGGGTAGGGATAATGAAGTCTTCGGATCCATCGGGACCCGGATTCCATTTGTGACAGAATTGTTCGAGGATATCTTTTTCAATGAGGCCGACATCGTCTACGTGGCATTGTAGAATAAGATAGATCTCTGAGCCTTTGGTATATTTATGAAGACGGCTAATACGTGTATCGGGGCATTGACTGGTGCGACCCACTTTGTAAATGGGTCGATTCAGTGATTTGAATTCACGAGTGCGCACCAAATAAATATAACCATGTTTTTCTTCAATGTCGTAAGCCATTCCTTTCATGATTCGGCGACGTTGACCTTGTTGCACGGCAATGCTGATGGTTTTTTCCTCTACTTTGTTTACCTCGTTAGACATGTTATTATCATGTATGATAATTAAAACTAAGTAGAAAACACAAGATAGGGTGTAACATAAACTAATACAATGCTAAGAATGGTTTGACCTGTTTGACTTAGAGTAGAAAACATGCGTTCCAATCCGATAGTAGAAAGAATCATTAGAGCATCGGCCAATAAAATCTTAGTTTTATTTTCATTCATATATTTTTGCATAACAGTAACGAGACGATTGGATCCTGGTCGAAATTGATAGAAAAATGCAGCAAAAAGCAAATCATGTACAACCTGAATGGCGACGGCTAATCCACTAAATAAAATAATATTGTATTCTTTTCCAAATACATAGGGGTATGCATAATATGCTAGAAGTATACCAATCACAATAATTAGAAAATCAACAATCACAGCACCGATGCTAAATTCTTGATACCAGCTAAATAAGGCAGGAGTCTGTAGGAATCCTGCGAGTAATAACCCTATCACAATCATATCCGTCGCAAGGGCGGCATTGAGAAGAGAGTGAAACGAAAGATTTTTCATTCTATTATAGTTTATATAAAAATGATATAAGCAAAATATCCTTCTCGCATTTTCCTAGAAGGAAAACACGGGAGGGTTAAATTTTGTTCCCAACATTCTACCATCGAACCCTCGTGGGATTCTAATCGAATGTTTGGCACACAATGATCTTTATCCTATCATGTAGGACTCCCATTATGCACCATAGGAACCATGGAACATTTTATTTGTTTTTGTTTTCTATTTTTTCTTCGGTTTTCATATTTTTTCTCAAAGTCAGTATCCAGATTTGTAAGTATCCAATCGGATAGATTACATAAGGGTCTTTTCTTTGGCTGTTAAAATGGCGTCGAAACCATAATATTGCCAACATCTCACAGTATGTGAGGAAATGGCACCATCCAAGAATGATAGAACACCTCAAAATTTAGAATAAATTTTTACAGTTAAAGGATTGCTGTATGGATACAAAGGGTCAACCAAACACTCAAAGTAGGACTACCGTAAGATAATCCAAAGATTTTTTCTCATTCATTATGCACGTCATGAATAACACTGTATTCCTTTCATTTTCATGGGACTTTGAAGATGTTAATTGCTGCAAGAATACACATGACAACATAATTACTAAAGATTAAACACGCTGTATTCCACAAATTCATTAATAATTGAATAAGAGATTGCTGCAAGAATACTCCGTGAGTAGAGGGTTGTCCCCTGAGGACACGCGTCCTACCTATCCTTGGTAGATGCTCTTTAGGCTGTTAGCTCAGTAATCGAATGGAAAAGTTCGCGAACCAGATCATAACGAGTATCATCAAGAATCTGACGCATACCTTGATAAGGAGTCTGCACCTGAACACCGCCCTTCTGCAAGGCTTTTAGAATGCTCGGGCTCCAACCCGATAGCTGCACCACACCCTCTTGATCCGCGGTTGCATGGAAGTCCTTGAATTCTGCACGAACGTTCCAGATAACAATACGAGGCGCCTTCCAACCCTTTCCCGTACCATATAGAGCAATACCCGCCTCCTGGAACTCTCGACGAATTCGACTGATCTGCGTCTCCCATGCAGGCGGTTGAGAACGACTATATATATTATTCCCAGTCGCCGCATCAAAACCCATATCAGTAATCACAATTAAATCCTCTGGCTCCTCACCAACCGGCACCTTCTTTGCTATCATGCGATCCAGAATCAAACGGCACGCCTTGTTAAAATCTGTACTAGTACCCTGACCTACATGATTCATGCTTCGCAACTTCTGCTGTAGCGTCTTCAGCTTTGCAAAAGAATGCCATGTCGGAGTCGAATCAAAAGTAAGAATGTGATCCTTAAACAACGGATGATTGACTTCAGAAATCAGAATGCCAAGTGCTTTAGATACTTCCACGGGAGTACCCATCATGCTACCGCTGAAGTCACACATGGGAACACACTTGCCAAGACCACCTGCCTTTGCCGTCTCTTCACGAATGGAATCCCACTGTGCCTGAATTAAATCCTGTTGATCTTTGCTGATTCCATTACTCTCTGTTTTCATCACCAATTCATGCGGCATCACCACATTCGCACCATGTGCCTTCTTTTTACCTGCCTTGACTTCTTCCAAGAACTCCTTAAAATGAGCACGACACTCCATGCGGTCTTGATCGTCAGGAAAACGCAACTCTGGGGTATCACCACTTGTATCAATCTTCTCATTCAAAAAAGCCTTGTCACAGTTCTTCAAACAGCGTCCAGGAACCTTCTCAGGCGTAATCTTCTTCCATGTCTTACCACACATATCAATCTCCACCGTCTTCAAATCCCGATTCATGGCACTGCACATCAAACGGTAGACAATCAACGCCTTTCGCACAGAATGTTCAGAATAAATATGACAAGCAATGGCACGAGCCAGACCAGGATAGGTCTTTGATTTTTCACGAGGAAGCCACTTAGGAAGTAGATTCATTTTTGACGGCTGATCCAGACGATAATATGCCACATTCTTTACATACTCTTTTTTGACAATCTCCAAAATGGAATAACGCAACGAACGACAACGAGAATGAATCTCCCACAGATCGCGCCAACAACCATACTCTGGAATCAACGTAAGCATCTTCTCTGTCATTGCCATATCTACTTCTGCAAGAATGGTAATAAGCTGATAAAATAACTTACGCTCACCCTTTCCACCACGGATGTCACGCGTCTGAAAGATCATTACCCAGAGATCTTGAATCTTCTCCTTGTCCCATGACTGATAAATAGCCTGAATACACTTCTCCATATAGGATGATTCAAGATCACGCGTCAGCATGGTAAAAAGATCTACTCTCTCATCGCTGGTTGTCGTATAGACATCGGCACCGTTCACTCCTTGTTTGATTTGGTTCATTGCTTGCACAAATGCCATGCTGTCCTTATGAGAAGGTCGATCAAAATCTTTAAATTCTTATAAATGCAGCGCCTGTAAATCGGCAACAATCCTTGTAGGATTAGATTGAAATCTCTTAATCTGATCATTTCCTGCCATAAAATAAAGCCATTTTTTGGAATATTCCTTGTCTTTTCGCATAAATGCACAGAGCTTAGAGCCTGGTTCATCAATCCATGATTCAAAGAGCTGTTTAAGAGGCGCTGGCATTTTTGTGTGATAGTCTGCATAAAGTAGACCCAAAAATAAATAAAGATCTCGGCCTTCTTTTGGACAAGGGTCAGAAGGAGGATAAACTGTACTAAGGGCAAGATTCGAAATCTGTGTTTTGGTTGATCCAATACATGAAAATCCAAAGTCGATTAATGTCAACGAATATTTTGAAGAGATTTCAATGATTTCATTTTCTACTGTCAGAATTTTTCGAATAGGAACATCATGCTCCACAATTAAAAAATTACTAGGTTTCACATCACGATGATTTATTCCAATATGATCTAAATGCCATATCATGGCACTAAGTTGAAGAAGACAATCAACGATAACCGTAGAGAATAAAGAAGAAGGAGTAGCATCTAGATATCGATCCAATGTTATTGCACCGTCCACAGGTTCCATTGCAAAACAAATAGATCGATCACGAAGACGAAATATATGAGTTACCTTTGGCGCACCCATAGGAAATCCAATTTCAGAAAGTCTCTTATGTACGAGCGATTGAAGGCAGGCTTCTTGTAATAGACTTTTTCCTATCATAATAGGGCGTTTAACATATACATCCTTTGATCCCTCCGCCGTTTTGAAAATAGCTACATCAATAAATCCAAATGAACCATGTGATGCATTTTTAGTACACGTTAATGTATGTTGTGGTAAATCAATATAAATGGATGGATTCACAATCGATTGATAAATAGGTAATGAAATCTGTTGTAGCCATTCAGGGGTACGGAGACAGCCCTGTGCAGAAATCCCAATCGACTCTAAAGAAATCCATGCACCACAATGATGTGAGTGAATACACATGACAAGCCGACTATTTATTCGTGATATATTTAATTAATAATTACGGTATAATGGATAAATGCCCAATTGCATCAAGTAAATGAAGAAATCCAGGAGAGGCAAGATACTTATCATGATCGGCCAATAAATACGCAGTAATCTCTCGTGGATGTTCATACGCACTGGCTGGCATATTTGGATATTCTGTTTGTAATTCTAATGGAATAGATGTAACACGTACCATATCTTGCGCATCATAAAACCACATAAATACCTCTCCCATTTCAGGCCGCATGACATCTTTAAAAATAGGCACAGGTACCCAACGATTATGAAAAATCCATAATGGACAGTCAATTGTATCTGGATTAAATCTGCGATGAGTATCTAATGCTTTAGGAAGAGCGCCATTCCATTTTGACCATCCCATTGTTTCAAAGGTTTTTGCCCATTTTTCTATGTATAAGCGCTGATGGATATGCCATAATTCATGAATTAATGTAGAGGTAGATAACATTTGTTTTGGATTTGGAAAGCAGATGATACTAGAAGGGCGTGTATGTGGCATACCTCCATCTGCCGAAGGCATTAATGAAATAATTGCTATTTCTCTCAACTCCATTTTTAATCTCCGAGGAATCAATTCCATTGCTTTTTCTAAAATACGTTGGTAATACTCTTTCTCATTCATGGAATTGGCAGAATAGGATTGTGATCGTCGAGCAAGAGAATTACTCTTGTGCAAATGACATTCCTTCAGATAATGATCCTTGTCTTCTGCTGTTTGTAAAATGGCATTACCAATTTGTTTATCACTAATTATTTTCCATGTAAGATGTTCTGGTTCAGGTTCGGAAGAGCTCTGACCCATTTAGTAAAACAACTTATTTTATATTTAAATAGTAGAATGTCTCGTGGTTCTGCAACAAAAGGCTGGGCAAAGGAAAAGCCATCCCAAAAGGAACGTACAGAAATGTTACGTAAATGTGGAACGAAATGTTTTTTGGGTCCAAAAAAATCATTTCCGATTTGCACTCGAAAAACATGTAAGATCAATCGCCGTGGCGTACAGTCTGCGTATATTCGCGCACGTGAATGGAAGCATACTACGGTAGCAAAAAAGGCAAAGAAATTACTACGTAAAACATTGAAAAAATAAGTCACATTTAAATTCTCTAAAATAAATAAATGGCAGCGGAGTCAAATAATGAAATAGCAAAACGGTTGCATGCATTGCATTTAAATGCAGCATCTCAAAATGTATCCGCCAAAAATATAAAAACAAATCAACATTTATTTACTACACTCAATCAACTACAAAATGAACGTGTCATTGCAGACCTATTTTCAGATCACCGTGAACTTCGTGCACAGGATACCCCTATTTTTGCTGTTATTGTAGGATCACCAGGTACTGGTAAAACAACCACATCCCGCGCTATCTTACAAGAAAGAGGCATGAACTATGATGATTTCTATAAAGTATCACTCGATACATTAACCGAAAGTGTAAAGCCCTATCGTAATCTCACACGAAATGCATATTTTCATTTAAAAAAAGGCAAAAGAGAGATAAATAATAGCAATCTTGGTGTACTAAGTGGAATTACAAGCTCTTTTATTAGTGCAAAAAAATCAAACTTTAAAGTTAACAAAACGCGCAGACGTGTATTTGAAGGGATAACAAATAAAGCAAAAAATGAAGATCCCACACTACAATCTCTCGATGAACTATTATGGAAAGGATTGACATTTGGAGTTCAGCATCAATTTAACATTTTATATGATACAACCATTGGAAAAACAGGAGATAAAATAATAAAAGAAATTATACCACTACTAGCAGCGGCTCCTGTTCTCTATCAGTTACTTGTTATTTTGGTAGAGGCACCAGAGGAGCAGATTAAACAACAGATGGGAAAACGACATCAGAATTTTATTAATAAAATGGAACAAGAAGATATACATCAACTTCCGCAAGATAGCAGAGTAGGCTATATTCGTGCTATTCCATTGGGTATAATAAAATTCATGATTGAGCCAAATCAAAAAGGCTTTAAAGCAATAAAGGATTATGTTAAATCAGATGAATTTGAAGAAAAATATGCAGACAAGTTTGCAAGTGTAGAATTTATAAAACGCGAGAATCGATTTTCAAAAGCAATCTTTACAGGTTCACAATCAATTAATGTAAAGAGTTCCAATAATTCCAAAAGCTCTAAAAGCTCAAAGTCGAAATCAGGAAAGCGCCGCTGAGTCCTTCTTTTTTGCTGCCTTGGCTGCAGATGCTGCTGCCCGTTCTTTCTTTTTCATATTATCAACAAGGAATGAATCATATAGATAACTGCTAATTGATTTTTGAACAGCCTGTGGTTTTGCTGCAACTGTTGCCGCTTTCGCCTCCTTTGGCGCAGCCTTCGACGGTGTAATCACCACATTCTTTCCAAACATACTCGAAAAGGCACTCCGCTTGCTCGTATTCTCGAATCGTCTCAGACACTCCGAGAATAAGAGATCCGCCGCTTTCAACTCACGAAATGCCAGATATCGATCTAGATCATCCCTCGCCAATGGACAACTCTGCACCATTTCTGGCTTGAACCCAGGAATCTGTTCCAACAATAACGCAAATGCCTGCGAAATCGGATTCTGCAACTGATGTTCAATGTAATGTCGATAATCGGGAACAAGAGCATGCTCCTTGATATACATCGGCGTCTCAATTCGATCACCCTGTAATTTAGAAGCCTCTTGACCAGCTTTTGCACTAATATATACATATCCAATGCGATCACCCGCCGCAGGAGCATTGCCAGGATCTCTCGCAGTAATACGATCTGCCAATGCCTTGTGCGCAATTCTCGAAGGATCCGCATAATCCGCCCTCAATGATTTCGTTACCGTCAACTGACCCAGACTCACTTTGCCATCAACCAATTCCAAGCATTTCTCCTTAACAAACTGGAATGCACCGATAACATCACGCTTATCCAAGAGCATTTTCATTGCACCGCCGAAGATGGTTTTGACAATGGGTGCGTTATCACGTCGTTTTAACGCAATACCCATGTACTTGTGAACATAATCATCAGGGTTCTCTTCATACATATTGCCAGCATATCTCTTTTTCGAGAACATCAGAAGGGGATCAAAGGCCTTATCGAATTCAAAGTCATGTGGTGCGGCCAGGGCTTTTGTAATGAAGTGACCCGCCTCATCGGTCATCTCAATCGTGGCGACGCGCGCCTCTCGACCTTGAAGTCTCTCTCCCGTCTTGGGATCTCTCACATTAAACTCCACAAACAGAGAATCCGTGTCACCATACATCACATTTGCACTGCAATTGGGTAACTTTGCATCGGGTCCATAGAACTTGTCAATCGCTGCCTTGGCGAATAAGATCTGTTTTCGCCCATACGCTGTGGTAGACGCCGCCAGAGCTTGCAGACGAATCTTGAATGTGCTGGAGCCCAGCTGACCATATAGGGAATTGCCTGTCAGCTTGTAGGCTAGCTGCTCCGCATCAAGCAAGGCATAACGCTCAGGATCCTTCTCAGCTTTCATCTCTTTCTTCTTTGCGGAACGAGCCGTGAGAAGCCATGTTGTAATCTGAGGAAGAGTTGACTTTGAACCATCAAGTGGTTGTGCATAACGGCAGATCCGACGACCACACTTGATCTTTCGAGGATGCTTTCGTGAATCAGCGGGATCCGATCGAATGATGTCGAATTCAATATCCGTGTAGCCATATCCTTCACATTCATCGAACACTTCGGAACCCCAGTTATGAGAGATGAGTGCACCATCGTTGGTAAAGTCCTTAACCCATAGAAGCGAATCATGACTCAGATTTTCACTCACAATGGTGGAAGGATACAGGGAAGCAAAGTCACATACACCGATGGGGCTCGTCGAATAGAATCCAGGCTGCGGATCTAGGACAATGGCGCCCTCATACGAATCATCACTTCCGTTCTGACTCGGTACAGGCAGAACAGGAATGACAATACCACGCTCTTGGCAGAATTTGAAGATAAGGGACTCAATCTTGATGCCCTGGCCACGTGTAAAGATGTAACTCACGGGTACTGAGCAAACATTCGCCATCGACATGGAATTGTTGAATGTTTCCAGCTTCTTGTATAGATCCAGCACCAGATCACAATCCTGAAGACAGTACTTACCAACAATCGCGCGATCTTCTGCTGATCCACGATGCAATCGAAAGATATCTTGGGGTGAAACATCATCTTTCACGACAACCCACTTGGTTGCATCTTCCATCTCAGTTAGCGCATCTTCATCCAATTCACACTCAAAGAGAAGCTTGGATCCATCCACTGATTTTACAATCAACTTCTCGGAAACAGTCTCGCCTGTCTCATCCAGAAGCATAATGGATCGACCTTCTTTCACATCTTTGATCGCTCCACTCACTTCCAGCGTCAGCAGACCCTGATCATAGATCTGTTTCTTGAGTTTTCCAGACATAAAGTGTTTCGTTACCTCATCCAGTTTATAGGATGGAAGTACATTGTTACGCTTAATGTAATGGAACAGGTCGATCTGAAGTCGTCCATGAGTTGTCCAGATGTACATGCGATTATCTCCCATCGCAGAGGAGCTTAGAAACTTCTCCTCTAGTTTCATCTCGCCTGATAGATCGAATAAGCGTGTAAGTTGATGAATAGGCGAATTGGCGCTAATAAGCTGTAATTGTTCGGCGCGTTCCCAAAGATAGGATTCATCAAAACCAAAGACGTTATAACCGATGAGGATATCAGGATTGACTTCAATGAGCCATTGGAACCATGCCAGAATCATTTCGCGTTCCGTTGAATAGGCATGTACTACAATACCAGGAATAGGTGCACAATCGGGAAAGACAAAGAGGTGTCGTTCCATCGATTCTACCGTGCCTCGTGTAAGAGTTGTACCAATCTGAATGGCTGGATCGCCCACCAGGTAGACCATGTTCTTCAGGGTTTTCTCAAGGAACTTTTCGAGATGGCTAACTTGATCATCCTCTACAGAATCAATCAGAACATGGAGTTCTTCCTCTACCCCCTTGAGTTTTGTATGAATGATATCGAGTGACTTTTTCAGCTGGCAATAAATCGGTGTCATTCCTTTGGGAAGAGTGGAAACAGGCGTTTGTCCCGTGGATAAGCTGTTGACAATCATCTCTACTGCATTTACGGATCCCAGGCGGATTAGGTCTTTGGCAGCTTTTGACCAGGTACGTTTAGCCAGGGGAAAGTCGCCTGTCATGGAGAAACACTCAATATCCCACGATGCAGTTAGGAAGGGTGCGGAAACACGTGGAGCCTTTATAGGTTTGATTTGTGTATAATCGCACTCGATAATAATATGTTTTTCGTCTTGTTCTGAGATGCTATGAATGCCTTCTTCTACACCGACCCAACCACAGGGTTGAATGTTTTGACCATGAAGAAAGCGAAGCATGGGATCAATGTTCGCTTCAAAGACCTCCACTGTTTTTCCCTTCCATACACCATCAAGTGGACGCTTTGTTGCAAAGTTCAGATTCTCATCTAAGAACAACCCACGAAGGTTGCGAAACAAACTGAGGGAGGGAATATGGATTTGAAGAAAGGGATAGGCCGTATTTGCCGTGAAGCCATAGAATATTTTTTTAGTAATGCGTTTAAAGGTAAGCTGACCCATTGGAATTCCTTGACGATTGATGTACTCTTTGATTGTGTCCACTGCCAAACTGGTTCTTTCCTCTGGTAGACGAATATACATGGTAGGATGGAATCCTGTGACATCGCAGCGAACCGGTATACCAGTTTCTGTAGCGCCAAACAGGTGGATCACAAATTCACGCGGTTGAGAGAAAGAGTGAGACACTTTCTTTTTCTTGCGTTTGTTCTGAAATTCTTCATCATCGCTTGCATCGGAATGAGACTCATAAGCAAGTTCTCGAACGTCCTCCTCCTCGGACTCGATACGCATATCATGCGATTGGATATCTAAGAGATGGAAGACAAAGGTAGAAGTCATGATTAAGGTTAGCTATTTTGTTACAAAAAGATAATTCAATTTTATGTACGCATGATATTTCTAATTACGTCGATTGCTACGCTTCTTGCTGTGTTTATTACGATGTGTTTTACGATGACGACGTTTCATCATGAGAGCAGATGTTGCAAGAAGAGCAGCAGTAGGTGCTAAAACATAGGCACTTCGTGCCATGGCATCATATAGACTTCCTCCTACTTTCTTATTTTCGGATAAATGATCATTGATGCTGTGAAGATCATGGCCTGTAGGTGGAGTAATAGGGAAAGCCTCATCTTGTGCCTGTGTCATAACAGAAAAAGAGTCTATATCACCAAGTGATTGTTTTGATGAACGTGCTGCCATACCTGATTGTTCCATTCCAACGGCTTGTTTTATATTGGGTTTAGCCGCTTTGGTAACGGGTTTAATGTTTGTATAACGCATCCCCTCTATATTTGTAGCAGGGCTGATGATTTCATTCTCGATAACATTCTCTACAAACTCTTCGACCGGTTCATTTCGTTCTACCATACTTAACATGGGGCGGTTGATGGATGGGTGATTGATAGACATTTTATTAATAGACATGCGATTGACGGATGGTTGTTTAACCATCGAGCCATTTACGGATGTGATTCCTGCATTTTCGGCAAGTGATCCCGATTCATTCATAACTCTTGTCATGGTTGGTGTGCTTTTAACAGCATCGATCTCTGTAACCTTATTACCCAAACGATCAACAAGAAGAATGCTTGGATAACCATCTACTTTAATTGGTTCTGCAGAGCGATTAATGCTGCTATTAATGGATGAATTTGCGTTATGTAGCATGGTTTCATTAAGCATAACGGCTTGAACGGATCGATTGGGGGATTTTGCAGCTTCTTTAAAATGCGGCATCATGTGATGACAATGGCCGCACCAATCGGCATATACCATAATCATTGTGATAGGACCTTCACGAATACGCTTTGTAAGTTCTCCCATCATGTTATTGGATCGTACATCCAGCGGAGGGAGAATTTTTCCAGAGGTAGACTGACGATGTCCCCGAACTGTTTTACGACCACGTCGTTTTGTTTTATAAGTTGTCATTCTACTTCTGGTATAGTTTATTAATATGTGGGCAAAATAGAGAGAATGCTAGAAAATTCTAATTTATTGACGATCTTCTTGCTATTGATCCTTGGATTTATTGTTTTATTCTTTTCAGGTCGTAAGTATCTAGAGCATTTTGAATCTCGGAATGCTCCTACGGGAATGAGTATGATTTATTAATATAGAGAACAGATAGAGGACATGATGGAGAATTCCAATTTATTGACCGTTTTTTTATTATTGATCATTGGATTCGTCGTTTTATTTTTTTCAGGACGTAAATATCTGGAACATTTTCAATCTCCTGATTCAAAACCACATGATCGATTTAATAATGATGGAACACCGGTTGAAAAAGTTCGTACTACCCTTAAACAACCGGACATGCCATATTTAATGGATCCAATTGATAATTTGGACGCATATGAGGTATCTGCTGTATATCAATTGCAGGGAACAAAGGAGGCTTCTAAGCGACAACTGAATGATGCAATGACCCGGTATCCGATTGACTGGTCAAATCAGGGACCCAATTCACAATATTTCCAAGAAAAACAGGGAGAATATGAACGAGAGAGTGCAGAGAAATCGAAGAATCCTCCTTCCAATGCGCCGTATCAACATATCGATGAGTCAGATCGCGCCATCCCTGACATGGAAGCCATTCAAGAGGAAGAGAAGAAAATTTTACAAACATATCAACCCAAGCACAGTAAGGGTCTGCTTCAGTATTCTGTTCAGGATGTGAAGCATCTTTTGCATAAAGTATATGATAAGAAGGGACTTATCCCAGTAATTAACAAGTCAAAACAGGGCGAAAACATTTGGGAAATTACGGAACTAAAAGAGAAGGATCCGAAGATCATATGGGAAGATGGTTCAAGTAGCGGTAACGAAGAACGTAATAAGATGACACAGCGTGGTGAAGAAACCATTATTGTTCCACCAGTTGCATCGGACTCCAATCTGGATCCATTTTTTCAACCAAGAGACAAGGTACGATCAGGTAAACAGGATTATACGCAGTGGACACCAGGTATGGAACGCATGTTTGCCCCGACCTACCCTGTCAAATCATGGTTTTAAGTTTGTTTGTATTTAAAATGACCCATTATATGTATTTCTTTTAAAAAAACATATGATTGGTAATATGATAACTTAAAATGGATTAGAACATGGTGTAGTAGATGGGAACTTATCTTTCGGTGCCATTTGTGGCAAAGAAAACAGTCGCATGCGAACCAGCAACTAAACAGGATTCTACGGAACAAGCGATCGAGGCAGTGACCAAGACAGAGGTCAAGGAAGAGATCACGCAGGAGGTTACACAACTTATGCAGAAAGTTGTGGAAAATCTTGAAGTCATCCAACAAATTAAGGAAGAGGCACCAGTCAAAGAAGAGAAGAAGGCAGAACCGCCCGTTCAACAAGTGAAAAAGGAGGAGGAAGAGGTAGTCGCTCCAGTCGAAGAGGAGAAGAAGGAAGAGGAGAAGAAGGAAGAACAGAAGATGTCGGATCAGACATTGAAGGAGTGCATGGAGATTGAGGCAACTATTGCAAAGGTATCTGTACCTGATTTAAAAATCAAAATCCCATTGGATGATGAGATTGCAGAGAATATAACAGTGATTCGTGCTCCTGAATTTCGTAATCAATTTAATTCAGAATCTCATGCCATAAAAAAGTTTAATAAGAAGCATCGCCGACATTAAACCATATCTTATCCAAACGTATTTTCAGATGCATAGCTTAATCGAAGAACACCATCCTCTCCTTTATGTTTGATGTATAATTCTCCAATAGTTGAACCAATCATTGGTAATGTATTTTCAATAAAAATGAAAACAGCCTGATCTGGTTTAAGAAGAAGCCATTTACGTATCATTAGTAAAAATTCGCCCATTTTATATTGTAACGGCACTAAAAATTTGCGCTTTCGCATTTCAGGTAAAGAGTCACGTGCATAGATTGATTTTGTAACAAACACGGGTACCTTATCAGGATGTTTTGAGCGAATCCGTTCTAATTCTCCTTCTCGTAGCTGAAGATCACTCATCTACTAGAGCGAATATTTTATAAGAACATAAACAAAACTCAAGCAAATAGTATTAATAATGTTTCTACTTGATACGCGTGAATCGGAGCTTATCCAACGAATTCCAGATGCCATTGTAAAACAGCTACCTGTTGGCGACATCTGGATCGGAACAAATGACCAAGGAATTCTAGAGGGAGGTCTTATTATTGAACGAAAATCCATTCGTGATCTAGAGGCATCAATCCTTGATGGTCGCTACAAAGAACAGCGTGGCAGAATTCTATCCCTTTGCCAAGAGAACAAATCACAACCCATGTATATTTTAGAGGGTTCATTGGCTTCTGGATCAGGACGGCTTCAAAAAAAGGCGCTGATGAAATTCATTCATCGCCTTATTTTTCATTATCAGATTCCTGTCATGCAGACACAATCGATTCAAGAAACAGCAGAACTCGTTCAAACATTGATTGAACAATGGAAAGATGATCCTGCCTCTCTACAACGAACGACTGAACTGGTTAAAGTAACAGATGGCATTCATATTCAAAAGAAAGTGAATGCGTCTGATCCGACACAATTTGCCATTGCCTGCTTGGCACAATGTCCAGGTGTATCCGTCAAAATGGCAGAGCAGCTTGTTCAAACCTTTGGTACATTTCAGGGAATCTTGAATGCATCTTCTGCAGAGTTGGAAGCAGTGAAAGTGGGAGCAAGAAAGCTAGGACCAGTTGTTTCGAAGCGATTACACGAGTTACTTCATACATAGATTACTCGCCTAAATAATGTTTCATCAAAATTACTTCCTTATGCTGAGCTTTAATAATTTCATCTAGTAAATGTTGAATGCTATTTGTATGTGTCTCTAGTTTTTTACTCATATGAATTGCCATAGAGTGATGAGGAATCATTCCACGCAAATATTGAATCTCCGTCACAAAAGCCTGAGTACGAATCAAGTAGAAGAAGAGTCCTGCAAGAAGAAGACCAAAGAAGACCTTTCCTGGATGAAGCATCAAGAGACCCATAAAAAAGAACATCCAACCTGTCATAAGACCTACCATATACAAATCATTCAGACTGAAATAGACATCCTCCCATTTCTGTGCCCAAACATTCATCGTAGAGGCAAAGCCAGCTAAGAAGCAGACTAAAAGCATCATTACATTTTGATCCATTTTACTCTAGCATCACATTTAAATTACCTTCTGAATAGTGATGAACCAAGAAAGATCCTAATCCAAATACAGTATCCACAAGTAACACGATATAGGCCATACGATTTCCTGATATTGCTAAATAAGCAAAAAATGACCATAAGAGCATATGGATGGGACGAAGATTCTTCCACCAAATGGTATCACCAAATACTTCTAAGCCTGTGTCACGCTTGCCTATAAAAAATATGTAGAACCATGCAGCGACTGGAAATAATGCCATGACTCCCATGATACATAGGAGCCAACCGGGTGCAAAATAGCTAGTGATGGTAAAAACAGATCGGGATCCAATGCATCCAAATAAAAATAGATAAAAGCGAATCTTGAGGATATTCATTCTAGCTAATTAAAGTAAATTATTAGGTTCGTCTTCTAACATTCTTCTCCATTTCTTTCCCTTTGTACTCGTATAGGATACAGCCGATGGAACAACCTCCTCTTTTGAATAGAAATACAGTAGTATTCTTCTTCTAGGATTAACAGGAATGCGTTCAGGATGTGCTAAGGCCGCTTTGGAGATTGTCGTTTGAAGTGTAACAAGTAACATACATTTTTCTTTTTCAGTTTCTGTAAATCGTCCTTCCCAGTCATCTACCAAGTGTACCATTCTAGAATGAAGTTGAAAAGCGTGGAGTCCCTTAAAGACATAAATTGGTACTTCTGGATATCTCTCAGTAGGGCCTGTTACCGTATGATTATCAATTATGCGTCGATCTTTTGCAGTTAGCATCTAATTAAATAAATAATTCTATCGATTAAAATAATCCATGGTAGACTTTGGCTGTACCACGGTATTTTGAGGATTGGAGAGATTCTGCAAGAAAGAGGTGGGAGGAATGTAATCGGCAGCAGAAGGTGGCGGAGGTCCAGCTGTCGGATTGGATAAGGGACGTTGTAGCACATTTTGAATGGCGGATGGTCGAGCCATGGGATAGGAACTACGTTGCATTTCGCCAGGTGTCTGAATCCGTACTTTGCGCTGGGACTTTCGACCAGCAATCAAACGACTGGCTTCTTTCTCTCTACGATCTGCCTCTGCTTGGGTTTTCTCGGCGGATTCTAACATGGCTGCCATGATCGGAGATTGCTCTACCAGATAGGATTTCTCATGATGAAGCCATGAGATATAAACCATATTTGGTGGTGTATAACGAACCTCATATCCAGCATGACGAAGTTGATAGACTAAATAGGTAACACAATCCTCCAAGTCAATCTTAGGTAGACCCAAGATAAATGGGGGAACCGTATACAATAGATAGCATTGAGAATTAGGTAATTTTGAAATCACTCGGATACGATTATAGATTTGTTCCAGGATCTTATTATAGGCACGTAGACGGGAGGCATCTTTTGATTTTCGTTTGTCGTAGAGATCCGCAGGATTTAATTGAGGCGTCTGCTCCATTGCTGTTTATAGAGAGCAATTCTATGACGTAGAATCCACACGCTTCTTTTTCTTCGTTTTTGAAATAGCTAAGCGGAGAGCTCGGCGAATTCCCTTCTCAAAAAACGAATGACCTGCATCCTCAATTACCTTCATGGTTGCATGAGGTAAAGCCTTTTTTAGTTCATAGGCACCCTCAACGGGACAAACAGAGTCATGACGTCCATGTACAATCGTAATCGGTATGTTTCGTAAACGACTAGCATTCTTGATAATTTGTCCTTCTACAATCCACCCATCATGAACAAAATAATGATTTTCTAACAAAGCAAGGGCAAGTGCTCCCTTCTTTGTTGTATCATCTTTGACAGGGAGGATTTGTGAAAGACGATCTTCCCATCCCCACCAGGCATCTGCGTAGCGTTGTTTATCAGAACTCTGTAGTTTTTTATGATAATAATCCATGATCTCTCTCCATCCTTTATGATGTAGACGTGGTGGTAATACGGCAATAAACTTTGCCCATTCATCGGGAAACAGACAGGATGCACCCCCTTCTTGATAGAGCCACTCTTGTGAGGCTTCATTCAATAAGCAAACACCTCTTAATAGAAGACCTGTTACACGAGAGGGATGGGTTTCTGCATATACGAGACCTAATGTGGTACCCCATGATCCGCCGCTGACAAACCATTTATCAAATCCAAAATGGATGCGAAGGGCTTCGATATCTTCCACGAGATCCCATGTGGTATTGTGTTCTAGGCAGCCAAAGGGTTTGGACTTACCGCATCCACGTTGATCAAACATAACGACACACCATTGTTTCAAATTGTAACTAGATAGATATTTTCGATTCATTCCACCACCGGGTCCACCGTGTAAGATAATGGCAGGACGGCCATGACCATGCATTTCATAATAGACAGAATGACCACCGCTTACAGGCAACCATCCCGATCGCATGTCTACCAAATGCGTACAAAAAGGATTGGCTCCCTATCTTCTTAGAGTAGGGTGATCCCGTACCGCATGTATTTATCAGGTGGCGGGATCTGTGCTATGGCACATGTGGGTGCATTAGTAGAGTTATCAAAATATACACCATTGCATGCAGTAAAAGAATGGATGGGTGTATCGGCAGGATCTTTTGTAGCGATGTGTATTTGTATTGGTTTTACCTTAGAAGAGCTAACAGAAATATCGGTACGATTTGATTTTACAAATATTAAAGAGGTGGATTCGATTCCAGGATGGATTCTACATTTTGGACTCGATACAGGGGAACGACTACATCGTATGATTGAAGCATGTCTTCATGTCAAGGGATTGTCTTCTGATTTTACGTTTCAACAATGTTTTGAACAATTTGGCCTTTCTCTTCGTGTCATTGCAACGGATTTAAATGATGCTGTCACCAAAATCTTTAGCCCATATGATACTCCTGATTATTGTCTAGTGGATGCGGTTCATGCCTCCATGTCTGCCCCTTATTATTTTCAGCCCTTTCTATGTCCTGTGACTGGTCACTATTTGATAGATGGAGCAGTAATTAGTAATTATCCCTTGTTTGTTGTACCCAAGGAGGAACATACCAGAACGCTCAGTATTTTGATTCGAACTTCGGTGGAAAAAGTGGAGGAATTAATGGATCTCGAGATGGATGAACTGATTACACGTCCTATGAATATAGCATTACGAGAAAAAGTAAATATTGAAACTAAATTTTATGATGCACATTGCATCCAGATTCAACTGGGTGAAATTAACATTTTAGATTTTTCCTTTGATGAAGAGACAAAAAACAGGATCATTGAGAAAGGAAGGGATGCGGTGTTAGCATATGTAGAACAGGAACGGCCGAAGAAGCGCCGAAATTCCATTTAGAGTTTGGATGAAAATTTTGTCAAATACATACAAAAGGAAATAACAAGATCATTTCCTTTGGTATGATAGACAATTATTTTTGTATCGGGTTTTGCAACAATCACGCTATCAGGTTTGATTCGTATTTCACGTAGAAATCCATCTTTTTTTTCATAGTACACCATTTTTTCATTATTATTATTTTTAATCTTCGCAATGATATCACATTGTGGCGGAAAGGTGATATGAACGGTGCCATGATCCGGAAAATAGGAGATGTATTCGGAATAATCGGTAATATGCTGTAGATCAATTGTTTGTTGATAGACAATTCGTGTTTGTGGTATCGAATAAAGTGTTTTAAGAGCTTTTGATAGTGTAGTAATCAAGGGATCATAATGTAATGTCATTATCTTATTTATATAGATCGGGGGATTTCAAATTCATAAAATATACGTCGAGCATGGTTCTCGGATGGCTCGCTTTACCAAAATCTTATCTAAAATATCGGATAGTGGCATGTGAAAGGCACGCATGAGAAATGCAATCATTACCCCTGTACTTTTCTCCCTTCCATCATAGCAATGAAAGAGGAACTTTTTACTTTTGTGCATTTTCCATTCTTTTCGAACTTGACGAATTAATTCTGGTACCAGATCCACTTGTGTCGCTGGATCAGAGAGACCCACCGTGTAAATAACCTTGCCCTGATGCACCGTTCGTTCAATTTGACCCTCTTCCGTAGGATGATATGGATAATTGACATTAATGATGAAATCAAAGGGTTGATAGGATGTTGTCCAGTCACCAATAGCAATGGTGGGAAGAATCCAATCAAATGATTTTTTACTGTGAAACTGTCCAAGGAGTTCAAACATCGGAAAATGTTGTTTGATGATGTTTGCAGAGGGACAGATTGACATATTACAAGTATATGATTAACTGGGTTTAAATCAAGGTATTAATAATTGCTGTTTAAGAAATTTAGCACACCATCGTGTGTGCGTTCACCCGGATACTCCGTCTGATTGGCGCCATCTACAACCAAAATGGTGGGAAAACCTTTGATGGTGTATTTCTTAAGCTCTTCCTTGTCTCGATCTGCATCAAGGATCTGAACAGGAACCTTGCTTCCATCCTTCAAGGTCATAGGGGCGGCTGCCATTTTCTCAAATTCAGGGGCTGCCTTCTTGCAATGTCCGCACCAATCGGCCTTGCATACAACAACCTTCTTGGAAGAATCCTCAAATCCCTCATATTGACGACCTTCCATACGAAGAAGAAGCAGTAAAAGAATTAAGATTGCAATAAAAAGAATAATTGGGCGCATGTCTCTATCCTAGATAGCACATTTTATTCAATCTAAACCTATTTCGCATAGATTCTATAAGATGTTTCACTGGAGCCCATCGAATCATACCGTAGAAACGTGGATACCGCGTGGAGGATGGAATGCGATTTTTTCGGAGAAGAATAAACTACAAGGGGTCAATCTCTTTTTCTTTTTGAAGAAGAAGGGATATACCGACACAGTAGCCAATACATTAATGCACATGTATTTATTTAAACATAAATATGAACATTTACAATATTCGAAAGAACAGGAAAATATGTTAAAGGATGCATTGAAGGGTTAATAATTTAATATAAGTAGCAAATCATTTGGATTATATTTAATAACAGGATAATTTCCTCCTTGACATCGTTGAACAATACGTTTTAAGATTTGTAGCTGAGATGAATTGCATGCATTTTCTTCAGGTAATAATTTAATGATTTCAATCATTCTAAAAATAACATGGGTAACAGGATCACTCATATTAATGGTTGGATAGTGTATTGCAAATAACTGATCCATCTGTGTTCGTAACACATCATGCCTTTGTTTTTTGTACATTTGAAGCCGTTTTGTATTCTGACCCAAATTCTGTATAATACGTGCAGGAATTGTACTATATATTTCATTTCCGATTATCAGATTTATAAAATCATTAAATGGCATAAGTGAGATATCGATGTTATGTTTAAGATGAGAACTATTCCATGCGGTATTGAATCCTTTTCGCTGATACCATGATTGTCCTGATTGTAGAATTTCAAGCATAGCGAGGCTGACACCACATTTTTGATTACTATATGCAGAGGATGGGAAATAAATAGTACTTGCATCATCTAAGGTAACGTATCTCAATCTAAGATTACGTGCAATTTGTATAAAACGATCTAGTATTTGTGTTCCAGTAATGGGATCACATGAAGTTAGAAGTTCAACGTGCAGTTCATTATCCTCTAATTTAATAATAGCATGCGGATACCACTTATTTACATGCATTCCCTCCTCTGGACATCCTCTAATCTTAATACTTATTTCACTATAATCAGACCATTTTTCATAGTCTATTTCGAATCGTTCAGGATTAATTTCAGGAAAAAGTTGGATGACTATGGTTCGGATCGTGTCTAATAGTCCATTATTACGAATGCCTTTTCTCCGTTTTCTACTACGATTGTTATTACTACGATTGTTATTACTATTATTTCTATTATTATTATTATTACTACTATTATTATTATTACTATTATTATTTCGATTACTATTACGATTTTTCCTGCTTTTATTCAGGTTGTTCTTGTTCCTCGATGATGGCTCTGCTGCAGACATTCTTTATAAGGGTGAGAAATTATTCACTTGGTAGTAACATAAGTCCAAACATAGTTATGAAAAATAAGAAGGTAGAAATGAAAATGCCTGAGACCGTAAGTGCTCCACCTGAGGTGACAAATGGAGTAACTCCTCCGAAAATGCGCTGGAAAATAAGCGATGTCTCAGGATTAGCAAATAAGAAAAATACGAGTGCACTATAAAAGCTGTATTTCGCTTTTAGTAATACACGGTTGAAACTAAAGGATGGCTTCTCGGGCTTTTCATTGTCGGATCCCATTCTACTTAGGCATATGTTCTTTGAATGCAATTAAAATACTCAATGCAAGTTCGGCATTATTGTAAATCACATATGGTTTTTGTTTGACCATCTGTTCAAAATAGAGCGTCATCTTTTTTGCATCATTAAAATAATTAGCAGGCGTGGTTCCTGTGAATCCTGATTGACCTGGGTTGACCGTACGATAGTCAATTTCATAGTTCTTCATGGGAATGTTTTTCGAACTACTATTTACTTCCGCCCCTAGAAGCCCCGCACTTTCTGCGGATGTACAAACAATGTAGAGATCCTCTTTCTTAAAGAGTCCCTTCATTGAATCATAGACTGCCTTTTTATCCTCTTCAACAATATCCTTACCATGATTGTGAATAAATTCAGGATATTCTGGGGGAAATGTAAAATTGGTACCCATGACGAAAAATTGCAGATAAGGTAGCAAATGGGGATCTTTGTAGGATGGATCTCGCGTATCGGTGAGCAATGACGACAGACGAACGTTAGGTAAGCTAAACAGTTGTTGCTGGAATTGTTTTTTCATGGTATCATCTTCCATTGTTCCAACATGAATTGCAGTACGATTAAGGCGTGTCTTAATAAATCCAAGAAGATCACCAGGCACATTGCGAATACGATAAATACCATACTGATAGGCTCCCTCTTTTGATACTGTTTTCTGAAGTTGAATACAGAGATGAAGCAAAATAATGGGGTGAGTAATATTAATGGATTCATCCTTCTTTAATGTAACATCCTTCTCTAACATCGTATAAATAGGGTCGTACATGATACGAAAATGATCAAATAAGGGTGTCATGGCACTATACATGGATTTTCGGAGTTGTATAAAATCAGAGGTTAACCCTGATCCACCCTGTTGAGTGGAAGGAACAATCGTAACCTTCTTAGAAAGAGGTGGAAAGGGATTTTTCATGATCCATTTATCTGCTTTTGCAATGGCTTGTTCACCCAAATTATCAGGGTCGGCACTTTGCAAAATTCGCTTCGTTTGAAGCAGTTGTAAGAGCTTAGGAACCATTAATTTTGTCTTTTCATCCGATGTTTCTTCTTCTACTTCCATTACCATTTTCTTGGCCTCTTCCAGTGCATTAGGAAGTGTTTCTTTCTGAGCCATTTCATTCAAACGGATCTTCTTAAAATAATTAAATGAATTGTTGCTTACTGTTCCATCTGATTCTTTGATGCTCTTTACTAAATCACCAACTGACATCATCTCTAATTTTTTAACCATGGCTGCCCAATCACATTCAATATCCTTTGGTACTTTATCAGGATGAAATAAATACCATGTCATTTCAAGAACCAACTGAAAGATTTTATCGCGATCGGTCGAAAGATCAACAAGTGCTTCTTTGTCTTTCTTGCATTCTTCGGATATGGTATTGGCGACCATTTCTGCATCACCAATATCAAGTAAGATCTTCTGAATATTTGCATAAATTCGCTGAAGTTTCTGCTTATTGAGTTGACTACTGGTGAAATTCTTATTTTGTTTTAATTGGCCAAGGCGTTTCTTTAAAATGGTAACTAATTTTGCCTTGTCTTTCTTTCCATCATCTCCATGAAATTCAATTCCCGCCGTTTCTCCCATTCGTAAGTATAGATATTGTCGAAGAATACGCTCTGTCTCACGATCATTACCAAATGTTTTGATAAAATCATGATAATTATTGTATCCCAAATTTAAATGTCGGTTTCCCATGTGATAACGATCGCCACCTACGTCGACTACCATGGGTAGATTGGGAAGAGGTTCTTGGCTATGACTCAATAGATTTAACTCGTTGTTAGAAACATTCATTGTACCTATCTTCTGATTCGGATTTTATTATCAAATTAAAACACTTTATAAAATTGACAAGGCGAATCATATAAAGACAAATCACCAATTCTATTATCATGCACGCCTATCCTGCCGAAAATTCTAAAATCTTCAATCCATGGAACGCAAAGAATCGGGAGATCACTCCATCTGATGCTCTTCCGATTCTGAGACGATATGGCTGGAAGGGTCGTTTCAATAACTTCAATCTCTTTGCCCAAGCGTGTTGTCATAAATCCTATGTGGATCGTCCTGAACTATGGCAGGATCAGATGGAACACGGAGAGGAGATTATCATTGCTCCACGTCCCGATGATTGTCTTCCATTAAAAAAGTGCGACAATGAAGAGTTAGAATATCTGGGTGATCGTGTACTTGGCTTGGTCATTGCCTCTTATGTTACCAAGCGCTATCCAGGTCAGGGTGAGGGTTTCCTAACCCGTATTCTTTCCCGTATCGTAAATAATAAACAACTGGGAAAGCTGGCAAAACAGGTCGGCATGGGACCATGGATCATTCTTAGCCGTCATATGGAAGAGGTCTGCGATGGCAGAAACAATCTACGTGTTCTTGGTTCCATGTTTGAAGCCTGGTTTGGAGCCTTGTATTTACAAGAAGAGGATTGTGGTAGGGGTCTGCAGCAATGCAATGACTTCTTGGTGCGAATTATTGAAAAACATATTGACTTTGTGCAGATTATCATTGAGGACACGAACTACAAGGATCAGCTGCTTCGCAAGTTCCAGGCGCTCTATCATACCCCGCCCCGTTATAAGGAAATCGCGATTGTGGGACCTCCTCATGATCGAATCTTTACCATGGGCGTCCTTGATCCCGATGACCATATTCTTACTACCGCAACTGCGCGAAATAAGAAGGTGGCAGAACAGGAGGCCTCACGTGCTGCATTGGAGCTTCTAGATCCAACCTTAAAAGACGATGAGACACGATTGATTGGAAAACTTCAGAAGTAACTATAAGCCTCCATCTTTATTTTTTATGGTATAATAGAATGGACGCCAGCAAGATTACTGAGCTTCTACAAAAGCAAAATACACGTTATATTAATCGCAGTCAAACAGTGGATTCAAGCACAATGATTTGGATGAATCAGATTCGATCTTCCAAATACATCAAAGGAGTGGCTACATGCACGGGTCTACAAAATACGAATGTTCCGACGCAACCCGCTTGCTCATTAGGTAATGGAATCAATACATATGGTGGACAAGGAAAACAGATGACACTCATTACGGGATCCTCTCAACAGTATCCAAGTGTGTTGGCAGGTGCTGATGGAAGTGCTTCTCGAATTTATTCAGTAGATACGATTCTCTTACAGAAGGCTGGTCGTAATTTTTGTGCAGGAACCATTGTCCCACAGGATTCGTATACTGTGCTACCCGCATGTGATTGTACAAATACAAATGGACCCGATGCAAATAATCCAACTGTTACAGGCAATGGAAAACTAACAGGTAATCCAAATGATTTGACAGTGAATAATCAAAGCAACCCATATTTGCCACCATTTGATACATATTATCGTTTCAAGAATAAGCTGGTATCACAACCAGTGCAAGATCAGAATCAGAAACATTTTGTAAAACAGTGTCATACTCGTTTTCCTGATGCGAACAATGGAATCAATGTACTATGTACGGACTGCCAGTCATTAGGTTATAAAACATGTGATGGATGCATTCTTGAACAATAATCTCATTTAGTCACATAGAATGTGTTATGATGAGAATATAGTTTCTTATTAGAGTGTAGAGATGGCAGAACAACCCAAACCAAAAGAGGCAAAAGCCTTAGAGTCGGCAAAAGCCTTAGAACCTGTGAAGCGTCGAGGTGTGCAAGCCAAACGTAGTAGTGTAGCACAAATTGCACCCGCATCTGTTCTTGCCGAAGTAGCCAAACCTGTTCCAACTAGTCAATTGGTACCTAGTGGACAATCCTTTAAAGGTATTCCAGAAGCTGCCAAAAAAGAACCCAAAAAAGCGAATCCACTGATTCAGCCAGGAATTGTTTCCCTCCCTCAACAGCCTCTTGCTGGACAGTCATTGCCCAAACCATCTATTTCTCGTAAGAAGAAGCCATTAGCACATGCGAAAGCCACCGCTAATTACCGTCCTCGGCATGAAGTGATGGATCCTGATTTGGATACACTATTAGAGGATTCTGATCCAATTCTCAAAGAATACTACGAGAAACAAAATGAAATTCAATCAGCCAATCCATATGTTACCGATACAGAAATCTACATACCTCAGTCACGCAAGGGGTTTTATCGATTTATTCAGGATAACTATCAAGAGTTTGAGCTTCAATCACAAATGAAAGGCGACATTGATGAAGATGCCTGCGCTAAGCTGGGCGCTAGCACAGGAGCCGCTGTTGAGGCCTTCTTATATCAAAAGTTTATTCGTGAATACATTCGAAATGCCGCTCCCTATCGTGGTGTTCTTGTATATCATGGTCTTGGTTCAGGTAAGACATGTAGTGCCATTGCTGCTGCAGAAGCCATCTATGGTACTTCAAACAAGAAGATCATTGTCATGACACCTGCATCATTGCGTGGTAATTTTATGTCCGAGGTATCCTTTTGTGGATTTCGTCATTTTAATGTGCACAATCATTGGATTTATATTCCAATAGAGAAAGATAGCATTGAATACATTTATGCCTATTCTATTTTGTCCTTATCAGAGACATTTTTGAAGCGTGTTCTGGGACGAGAGGACGCACGTCGTGGTATCTGGATTCCTGATTTTACACAAGAGGAGAATTATAATGACCTAGAACAACAAGAGCGTGATGATATTCGAGAGCAGCTTACACAAATGATCGATTCGCGTATTACCTTTATTAGTTATAATGGTATTTCTGCTGCAAAATTAAAAGAATATGCCTGTCAAAAGGATGCAGAGGGGCATCGCTTTTTTGATAACAAGGTGATTGTAGTGGATGAAATTCATAATTTGACACGTTTGATGCAGGGTAACATTTTGCCTTATATTATGAAGCGCAAGGGTCGTGCTCGTAAGATTCCACCTGAACCGATTATTCCTGGTAAATGGGAGCCGACACTTTGCGGACGTGAGGAGAATTACAAGCGTGCTTATTTATTTTATCGACTGTTATCCGATGCACGCAATTCCAAAATCATTGGCTTATCGGGCACACCTCTTATTAATTTTCCAGAAGAGCTTGGCATTTTAGCAAATTTATTGGCAGGATATACAGAATGTGCCGAGCTTATTTTACGATCAGTAGACAAAAATGTAATGGATCAATGTAAGGAAATTGTAGAAGCAGAACCACGCGTTGATATTTTACGATTCAAGACATTAAATCAGCAAATGTCAGTTCTTATTTCTGTATTTAATGAGGGATATGAACGTGTGATGAACGATACAGATGAATTTATTGGTGTTCGATATAATGCAGAAGCACAAGATGGTATTCGAGAAGTATATGGGCGAATTAAGATGAAATTACAGGCAGCGGGGTTGCCTATTGGAGAAGAGACCTATGTTTCCTATCCACGCTTGCCGATTGATGATGAAACATTTGAGCAGGAATTTATTGATGGAGATTTAACTATTAAAAATAAGGTTGTGATGCAAAAGCGTCTTACTGGTCTTATTTCTTATTACAGAGGGTCAAAGGAGGAATATATGCCCCGTGTGGTAAAAGATGAAGTCGTAAAATGTGAATTGAGTGAATATGCGCTTCCATTATATATTAAGATTAGAAAGGGAGAAATTGAGGGTGAAATTGGAAAGGAGAAGGAGCCTGGTGATATCTTTGCTCTCGTGGAGGTCTTTGCCAAGATGAAAAACCCATCTAGTTATCGATTTCGCAGTCGTGCGGTGTGCAACTTTGCCTTTCCCACATCAATTGGTCGTCCTTTTCCAAATTCGAAAGAAGTAGATGAAGAAGTTGCACCGATCAAAGAAGATATTGCAGTTAGCGAACAAGTTGGAGAAGAAGAAATAACGGAAAAGGAACAGGCAGAACTGGAGAGATTATTAGCAGAAGAAGAGGAAGCTGCTGAAAATGTTATTTCAGAAGTGAATGAGGGAGAAGTGAAAGAGGAACTAGAAGATCAAGAAGATCAAGAAGATCAAGAAGATAATTTGTTAAAGGAATTTGATCTTGATCAGCTGGCAGAAATGGTAGAAAACTCAAAAGAGGATCCTGAAATGATGAGTATACTACGTGATGAATATGAGCGAAGAAAGTTACCCTTTCTTAATGACCCTATATCCAATTCCAATGTATCCTATTTGAAAGAACTACGTACACTTGATCCCGCAGATTTATCAGAATTATTAGCAGAAGAAACAGATGAAAAAGTTCAAGCATTAATGAAGTTTGTTATTGCGGAAAAGAGCCAGAAAGGCGGAAGTGAAGAGGATGAAATTCGAGAGATGTTACGTGAATTTACAAATGCGGAGTTGATTGAAGGATGGGAAGGTAATGACGGTATTCTGCGTCCACTGATTGAAGAGATTATGAAAGAGAAAGGTGTTGCCGTTCCTGGTTCAGATTCTGCTGCTAGTCCAGCAGTCATTGAAAATAATGCTGCAATTTTTGAGCAAATCAAGGATGAATTACGTAAACTTAGCCGAGAGGATTTACTGAGTGCATGGGAAACATCAGATGATGACATGAGACCATTGATTCAAGAGATTATGAAAGAGAAAGGCATTTCTATCCCTAAAGCGGTATTACCATACAAAGATCGAATTATTCGAGCCATGAAGAAATTAAATGAGAAACGCAATATATTTATGCGTCTTGGTAAATATCCAGGCGAATCCAATCGTCTTGGTCAATTCTCTACGAAGTTAGATGCCATTCTGCGTCGCATTCAGGCTTCAAAAGGTAGCAATCTTGTCTATTCACAATTCAAAACGGTTGAAGGAATGGGTGTGCTTGGTATTGCACTTAAGGCCAATGGATATGCAGAGATTCGAATTGATGGCACGGATCTAAATCCACGTTTCTCAGATGAAACCATATTATCCTTTCTTGAAAATCCACAGCAAAAGCGTTTCATTCTTTTTACTGGAGAGGGATCACGTGAGCGAAGAACTCTGATTCTCAATATTTTTAACGGTAATTTTGATAAGTTGCCTGAAGAGATGCGTGAAGTATTAGAATCACAGTTTGCTGAGAATCGAAATACCAGAGGAGAGATCTGCTGGGTCATTGGAATTACAGGTGCAGGTGCAGAAGGTATTTCACTCAAGTGCTGCCGCGCGGTTCATATTATGGAGCCCTACTGGAATAATGTTCGTCTAGATCAGGTGAAGGGTCGTGCTATTCGTATTTGTTCACATAAGGATTTGCCATTTAAGGAGCGTGATGTCGAGATTTATACCTATTATTCGGTCTTCTCAGATGATCAAAAGAAGACACTAGATATGACTCTTCGTACCACAGATAATTCGGAAACTTCAGATGAGAAAGTATTTAAGGTGGGTCTTCGAAAAGATAAAGTGAATCAAGAGCTTCTTACTATGATGAAAGAGAGTGCAGTAGATTGTGAATTGAATGAGGCGGATAATGATGGTGTTCAATGCTTGGTTATTGATGGAAAACCAGATCAGTACTTATTTGATCCAGATTTGCAGGTGGATAAGTTATTAACCAGCATGGAACTCAAAGAAGAGAAAAAGAAACCGGTTCAATCATCTGTTGCATTTTCTAGTGTAGCAGCTCCGCCACCCTCAGCAAAGAAGACATCTGTGCCTGTGATGGAATGGGGACAAGAGCGATATCTTCTTTCACCCAAAGATGGATCGGGTGGTTTAATCATGAACATTTATCATTTTGAAGACAAAAAGCTTCGTATTCCGATTGGCACCATTGCAGTTAATCCTCTTACACGAGATTTAAGAGGATCCGCGCCAGTTTTTAAGTAATCTATTAGATTTATGTTATAAATACATGTAGAATACGTTAATATTTATCAGGATATTCATTTGGATACTGAGTATAGATCCAATCGTTCAAGCAATCACGGTAGAGGTCATTATTTGATGCAGTATGATCAAAGAAATGAATCCAGGCAAGATCAAAATTAAATGCACTTGAGGCATAGGCGGATGGCCAATCTCCGCGATCATGAAAGCCTTGTTGGCCGATCATGACAGTGCAGTGTTCGCCAGGTTGTCCTGGTGCGGGTGACCAGGATCCATTTTTGGAATAGAGAGGGCGTCCTTCATTTACTGTACGATTTCCATATTTACCAGAGGTTCCCTGACTGCTAAGCATAGCATCCATATCAATCATTGTAAAATCAATTGAACTTCCATTATTATTGAAAATATACAAGTACCATTTATTGATTTGGAATGGACCACCAAAGTCCATGCCTCCTTGGCCAATATTGGATTCAAGTCCAATATGAAAGGTACTTCCATTCTTAGGTATAGCAACAATTGATAAAAATTTACCGGGTCCCATGGATAATTTAATAAGGGTTTCTTTTACAGGCATGGTAACGGCACGCATTGCAACTGTCATTGTTTTCCAGCTCTGAAAGCAGACATTATACATATCGATACGTGAATTAAGATTATTCAAACGAACAAATGGTATTTTTCCAGGAACTGATACCAATTCATCGGTTCTTGCATGAGAGTCAATACCAACCAATCCAAGAAATCGACTAAATAGATTTGGATTACGCAATTCATACAATCCAGTTCCCCAATGATTGCCATAATTCAAAAAAGGAGCATTACGCTCACAAGTAAGAGAAAGATGAGGATAAGAGAAATCGGCAGCTCCTTGACAGTTTATTCCATTAAACTGAAATGCACTCCAACCGCCGCCCGCATCTTCATAGTAGAGACGGGTAATATTGGGTGTACTTGTCTTGAATTTGGTGCATTGATTAGATTGATACCAGGTAGGTCCTTGATATCCCATATTGCTAAACCATCCCTCACTATCATGGGTGCGTTCACTTGGATTAAAGATTTGCCAGTCTTGACCAACCGGTTGATTTACCATGATTGAAAATCCATCATCGATAAGAACTTTCCATTTTACGGAATAGTCGGTTTTGGCACGAATATCGGTCAATTGCATACAGGCTCCATACTGTCCTTGATCTGGTCTTCGATTACCAGATGGTCCATAATATTGAAAAAAATCTTTAACAATCTCTCGTTTTAAAAACCCATTGATTTGATTGACATTTCCTGGCTGCTGAATAAACCAAAACACTTCTACGCCTTGTGCATAAGGAGCTCGTTGAATTTGCATCTCAGGTACAATTCCCAGAACCTTGATCATCGCATTTCGCTGTGTATTGTAATCCACAAATCCATCCGCATTTCCCTTCATTTCACCAATTAGTTTTTGAAGATATTGTTTTACGCCACCCCATGTTCCCTGAGCATTGTAGACATTTGAGTTAGCAGCAGAGGGATACATAGAGCCAGCCGGCTGACCTCCCATTTTCAAGAAGAGACGCTGCAAGCAGTCCATTTCAAATGGTGCGGGGCTTCCATCTGATAATTCAATGCAATGATCATATCCACTAATCGCTCCGCGATTAAGGCAGAGGTCACGAGCGGAAGATCCTGCTGCCGTATTGGGATCTAACTTAGCATTGACTGCAAGTTTGCGAACCTCATTCAGCACCGCCGTAATTGTTCCTTTGCCTTGTGAGAGAAGATCCATATTTAGAGGAGGATTTACCGTACGATTGTACATTTTTACAGCATCGCTATCACGAATGTGAAACATATAGTCATTTGCGGGAGGGTTGCTATTGAGCGCGATAGCAAGAGTTCCATTGTTACTGCAGCCAGCGGATGTTACTTGACGATATAAGCATGCAGCGGATAAGCGGCCATCAACTGGATCGCAGGTGCGATCTACAATAGGTTGTGGGCCTGCAGCAGGTGGTGGTGGGGGCGGGCATTGACTCATATTTCGAGCAAGAGAAGAGGGTGTGCATCCTCCACGGGGATCATTGGGATATAATGGATTACCATGGCGATCAATCGGAATACCTTGATTTGTATCGGTACAATATCCACATGATCCTGCATAGGGGTCACTTTCAACATCATTACAATCTTTTAATGCCTTGCAGCGATCCATGAGAACTGTCTTCTTTGCCAATTGTAGGTCAAAGAACCATTTCTTATAGGATGGTGCATCAAATCCTGGAAGGGGACCTTTATTATTTCCAATCATTCCACGAGATAGAATGGGATAGGGGCTGCCTTGATTGGGCTGGGTATAGATCCAACCGCAGCCAATAGAGGTATTCGGATTTTGACTGGAAATGAGGTCATCAAGAGATGAAATTTCGCATTGACCTGCAAGATCGGCTAGAGTGGGATTGACTGGATTTCGAAAGATTTGATTGGGAACTTTAACAGGAGGATTTAAATAATCTTTTGATCCGCCATCTATGCTTTGAACGGCCACATCAAACCCAGGCAGACCGGAAGTAGCTGATGGAATAATATTAGGGAGACTATCAAAATAATTTTGCTGTTTGGCTACAAAATCGGCATGGGGGTTACCCTGAAAAGCTTCGGCTAGCTGACGAAACATCCTATTCTTGTCTTCGTTTGTATTTATTAGAAAAAATAAACGATTACGAATTTTAAAAAGATTTACTGATTTAACCAGCCACCTTGTCTCCATCCTGTTCCTGTCTTTTTACAGACACATGTTGACACGCCTGGTTGAAAGTTGAATGTTGAATAACAATCTCTGATACCAGGTCCTACATCTGCACATGCAGCACCATTCCAGTCATCAGGCAATTCATTGTTCCATGAACCACCACCTGCACCACTGCAGTAACGCTCACATGTAGTTGTTCCATTGTTACCATAGATGTTCTTCTTTTCGGGAGGAGTAGTCGTATCTTCATCTTTAATGATATACACATCATTTGCCCAGCCTCCACCTTTTCCTTGACCTCTGCATGCATTGGAACGTCCATACTTTTTGTATCCTGATTCATCGGGTGCGGTTGCGCACCATCCACCATCTTGTACACCAAATACTTTATGACCACGATCCTTGGCAACTTGATAGCATTTATTAATAGCATCCGAGCGAGCCTGATACCCGTCATTAATTCGAGGATCGGAACCATCTGCTTGTGGAATGGCGCGATTACCCGTATCTGCCCAACAGCCTGCATGAGTATAGCCAGGCGTAGGCTTGTCTCCATTCAAATCCGGATAGACACCTTTAGAAGGTGGAAAATAGGTATAGGTCTGATTGACGCTAATAATCGGTGCCGAGTTGTACACGGGTTTCATTTGACCATTTAGAATAATCAATGTCGTACCGAGAACACGTTCTAAGCAGCAATCATGACGATTGGTTAATACAACTTTATAGATGGGCGTCACAGCACCGAGATCTACCATCACCCATGGAACATCTCCACAACTGGTGTGAACAAAGGTATTACCGCCGCCATCTACAAAGTTTCGTTCAGGGAAGATACCACCCCAATAGCCTGCGCTAGAGCGTGACACATGTGTATTGGGTGTAACGATTCCTGTTGAATCATCTTGAGAGGTGTAGACTTGAACTTGTGCCAGATTCAAACATTCTACATGATTATACTGGAAACGGATATAACGTCCTTGAGTTAGGGCACTTCCACCGCAGCATTTTGCTAACCGTTCCCATCCGCTGGGGTCGCGCTTTGTACCCCAATCGGGCAAATAGTTTGCCACTTCGGTATGAGTTTTGCAGTATCGATTATCGCCACGATTTAAGGTAAGCCATTCATTATCGGCATCTCCTACTGCAATCCAGTTGTCTCCTGGAAATTCAGAGGTGAGTTCGGGATTGATTACTATGCGGCTGGCCATGTCACAAATTTCACTCGACTCGCAAAGACGTTGACCCTTGCTTTCACAGTATTGTTTCATATCTGCATAGCTCTTGGTAGGTTGTCCAGCGGGAACACGAACTTCAAAGTCATTCTTATTAGAAGTGGTGGGTTTCAAATTGACACCATAGGCTTGGCTAATAGCATCGGCACGTTCGGAATTCTTTTTCGAATTGTCATTAGCCAAGCGATTGATGGCATCATATTTTTGTTTGATTTCACCAATGCTTCCTGCATTTGCAACGGCAGCTTGACCAGATGGTGTCATAGGATCCATAGGTGCACCTGGATAGTTATAGGTAGTGGCATTGATAAAGTTCTCTTGATTTGTAAACCCTTCTTTTGATCCCAGTGCACTTGCCACTTGGCTGGCAGGAAGGGTGTAGGTTGCACCGACGTGTGATCCAATACCTTGGTTGCTATACAAGTAGGCAGCGCATGCTTGTGAAATGGGGGCATCTCCGCCAGGTCCATCGCATGGTGAATTGATGGGGATGCCTGTGGCATACATGGAGGCGCTGTTCCATTCGGGGATAGAGAGCATTTGTCCAGAAGAGTTCTTGCCTGTGAGTGCTTTTTGCATGATATCTGTAAGATTATCCACAATTGTATCAATATCGACAGCTTGTCCATTTGGTTTTTGAAGGGCATCTGCCTTTGCCTGTGTATCGGGATAGCCTGATCCATCGGGTGTACCACCAAGTGCAATCCAACGAGATTGGAGGCATTCCAATTTATAATTGCCTGGTGCGTTATTCTTGCCAAAGCAGGGATCAGATTCCAGAAAGGCTGCGGATTCGGCTTTTGTAATAATGGGGCCATTATCGCATGCAAGTGCATCCCCATCAAACATATTAATGAAGGAGAAGGGCATGAGACAGGATAGGTTGATATTGGTCTTACCCTTTCCTGGAACCATAGCAGAGCATCGGAATCCATTAAAATTTTTAGTACCTGTGATACGGGGTTTTGCACCAGTTTCTGTATCACTTTGAACAAGGTTACGAATATCAAGTTTAAATGTGCCACGAGCGGTAGGACCTTCAAGGAAGCCACATAGATAGTAGGGTGGCGGATTGGAACTGGGGACAACATTAATAACGAAGGTACTACCTTCTGTGTCTTCTGGAATAACAATCTTAGTTCCGCCACTCAGGGTTAATTCCGTTTGTTGTAAAGAAAGGGCAGATTTGGAGCTGGTTACAGTGACTTTTCCATTTCCAAAAAGATTAAGAGTAGAGGGAAGGCGGCCTGTCTTAGAACCTACACGGCTAAAGTTCTGAGAGGTATAGCATTGAGTGCAGTTGGGTGAATTAAAACTTTGTTTGGTATTGCAATCCACTTTCTCTTTCACCACAATGCAGCTATCTTTTGTGATACCAAATGTACCAGGTTTTGCAGTACCGAGGGTTGGACGATAGACCTTATAGGGGTCATATGGTGGTCCACCTGTTTCTTCCACGTTAGCTGCCATTTGAATCTGTTGTTCACGATTATCAGGAGAAATATATAATCCACCAACATGAGGCTTTCCTCCTGCATCAGTTCCTTCGATATCAAAACTCATACCACAATTATTGTTAACAAACTGGGGATCATCGAATGCAGCACATGTGTTAGGTGCTTTTTGGCAATAGGATGCCTGTCTTAACCCGTTTGGTAAATTCTCTGGAATTCTGACGTTATTGGGTTGAGCCAGGGTATGACCATCGGGACCAGGTGTTGTAGATAGACCATTGAGGGACTGTTTAATTGTATTGGAACTAACTGGATTAATATCAATGGATGGATCGGTTAAATTAAACATGTTAGTCATTTTGCTAAACTTCGTAGCAGATTCACTTGTTAACTTATCATGACCACCAACCGGGACATTATCGAAGCCCTCGTAAAAGGATTTACTGTATAAAAAAAGTACAGTAATTGCGATTATAAATAATAATATAATGTTAAAAAACATTATTATCTACTGGATAGAAAGAATAAAATGATTTGCATTACTCCTTAGTAATTATTATCGGGGCGAAGTTGAGGAAGAGAATCCATTTCGCGAGTAATAATACGAAAGACGAGATTGAGCTGTTTATTTAGGTTAATAAGACGACAGGGAGATTGAAGGCCGATTCCAAAAGCATTCAGTGTGGCTCCAAAGGTTGTACCAAAAGAGTTGAGAAGAACACTGCCTGTGGTTGGATCCTGGTAGGGTGCTTGAATCACGATAAAATTAGCATAACCTACATCATTAAATCCATCTTTTAGTGTTGTTGATGTATTGCTAAAGGCAGATGATACAATGATATGACCTTCTGGACGATTGATCCAATTGCAGAAGGCGCGAAGATTTTGGCCATAGGTTGGATCATTCAGAGCTGCATCTGAATAGTTATAACCACTAATTTGGATACGATCGCCTACACATGCCTCAAACTTGCTAAAATACTTCTGGGTATTAATATAAAAGTTGGCGGGATCACCTGATGCCGCAGGAACAAGTACATTATATTGATTTGCTGTAGCCAATTGAACATTAAAAGGAAAAGTTGTTCCATAGGTGCTACCTGATTGAGGTGCAATGATACCGCCGATATCGAAGGTATCTGGAGACGTACTTACGAGTTCACCATTGGGGCGGCGAAGATCAATGCTCATTTTTTGAAGGGTGGCGAGGGGTGTCGGGTAGTATTCTTTTTGGCATTTCATAAACTTTGGAATCATAGCTAAAAATCCGCGTGTCTGTGTACCCTGTGTACTATAATCAGAGATCCACTGTGCATCATATTGTAGAACACTAAAGCTGCGATCCAGAAAATTATCTGTGCCGTAATTATTGTTTTCGAGTTCAGCCACACGAAGAGAGATGTAGGGTAAATTGAGAATATTATCCTGATAGCCAGTAGTAGTACCTTGAATATTACGATTAACAGATACATGTAAGCCTTCACCAGGCATAATGGCTTTTATGAATTCGATGCGAACAATGTTTTTGAATTTCTGCTGGGCGGCGAGAGTGGGTCCAAAGCTCTGACCATTTGCAGCTGGATCGAAGTTCACAGTAAAATTATAGCGATTCTCCTTGCTATTACGGAGCCAGTCACGATCTGCTGAATAGATAAAGAGATTGTTCTCGACTTCGCGGTAGCTAATGACGGATTCCTCACGAATGATGTTGTTTTGTGGCAGATTGTTAATGATAGGGCTAGATAATGTTGGATTAATCGTAGTTGGATTACCGTTGGCTTGTCCTAGATCACGTGGGTTCATGCCATCAAAGGATCCTACTGCACCAACTAGCAGATCACGTCGATCGGGTAGAACCATCAGAGGCATATCGGACATAGGAGGACGAGGTGCCATATTTTGTGCACGTTGTACCAATGCCAGTTCAGTATTGCGATTCTGTTGATCTTGTTGGGAGCGGAAGATACTATCGGCTTGGACACGGTTTTGTAGACCGGCATCTGCCTTTGCTAGTTCCGAATTTTGGGAATGTAGCATTTCCATTTCTCTCTTTTTCTTGGCGAGCTCAAACAGTTCAGCCGCGGGTGGGCTGTCTTCCGTAAGTGAAATGCGAAAATCGGGAGTGGAGGATGGTAGAGCTTTAACTTCATTACGTTCTTGTGTAAGGCGTTCAAATCGCTGTGATGTTTCTTGAAAAAGATTGTTGTCCATTACATTTTTTACTGGATTCGCATTTTTGGTGACTTCTTTGCGTTGTAGGTACTGAGAAAAGTCTTTGGCACACGTACCCAGTACTTCTTTATTTAAAATGCTAAGGGGTTTTTCGCCTTGTTTCTCATAGACTTGAGTGCAATAGTGGTTGAGTGTCTTGTCGAGACGATCGAGTTGTTGATCGTTAAGAGGTGACCCATTGCGTGCTTCAAAATCTTGGATCAAGACGGTTTGGAGAGTACGATAGTTCCTTTCGCTAAAAAAGACTGCTCGTACAGGTTCTTGTTTAGAAGCCGGGCGATACATTACTACCATTACCGTATAATTCTTTTATGTGCTTTTTGCTACAAAATGAATTATATAGCGATTGTAGTAATTTTAGCTTTAAGAAAGAAGAAGAGTAATACTTCCGGATTTTGGCGTTAAGAAAGAAGAAGTGTAATATTTCCAGATTTTGGTTATTGTATTGATCATGACTTTTTATTCCTTCCAAGTTTTAATCATATTTCATTTAGAATTATATATCTAGTATCAATATAATGAGCAAACTTCAATATTTGGTAACGGCAGGGGTTAACAAATATCTAAACGTAAGAGTTTGGGAGAATTCCATCGATGATCATGATTACGCTACGGGACGGAGCAGATTGTTTAGCAACTCTCTATATTCGCGTATACTTGATGAGTATACAGATATGGTTGATGATGATGATACATATGACTACTATCACAAGTTTGAGAACTTGCCAGCTCGATTAAAGAAGCTACTCGAAAAACAAGGCTTAGAAGTAGTTGAATTTAAAGATGAAAATAAAGCTGTTGCGCCTGTAAATTCTATATCTATTCAAAACAAACCTGTAACTAATGGAAGATATATTACTTCCTATCGCATCACTGGTACATTTGGATTTAATGGTCAGGAACAAGAATATGGATCAGCTGTTCTTCATGTTATGGAAGGTGATCAGCACGGTCTTGGAAGGTTTTATTTTTTCGGAATTGAAACTACAAACAAAAATTCAACGAAATTGGATATAACGGCACAATATATGTGGAATATAATACAAATGTGGGGAAGTGATGATGAAATCATAGGTGGTAGCCGATCTAAAATGTCACGTCGTAAACGTACACGAAGCAAACGTACACAAAGCAAACGTACACGAAGAGTGCGTAAGACCCGACGTTCATCTCGTAAATAAAATATAACAACAGATTGCATCGGATATGATCATAAAATGTTCCTATCCGACAAAATAATTAACATGTCTTATTTTGCAAATAAGATCTTGCGCAAATTCAACATAAAATCATCCTTTACCGAATCTTTACAGAAGTCACGAAAGGAGATACCGTGCATCATGCAAATAATGAAATACATGCTAAACATTCCGCATTCTGAGTTTCCATATTGAAATCGTCGAGCATTAAATCCAAGTTCACATCCCGCAATTTGTAGTTTGAAAGAGCGCATTAACCGTGCGATCAATGGGGGTGTTTTATAGCCATAGGAATCAAAATATGAAATGAAGGGTTTATTCTTCTTTTTTAAGTCGATATATAGACCAACCCAGTGACTTCCTCCTTTGAAATGGGGATCCAAATTGAATATCATTCCAATGCCTCGTTTGCCCTTATTATATTCATCGGCTAGTTTCAAATTACATATTTCCTGATGTAAACACTTGGTTTCGCCTGTTTTAACATAGGGATCGGGAGCGGAGAAATCGATGGGGAAGACGCCAAGAAAGGTAAACCATGGGTAGGCTTCTTCGTATTGTTTCATGACATGCAGAATATTGAAATTGTCAAGCCACATATCGGGATCTTTTTCCCATGTCTTCGGCATTCTGGGACGAAGGTAATCTTTACGGAGTCTCTTTTTAACATCATCAGATATGGGTGCTTTATCGAGTAAGCAGTGTTCTTCTCCTGATTTGCAACCTACTGCCTGAAATACATCCTTTGTTTTCAAGGTACTGGCGATTTCTGAATAGGTAGAGGTGGGTAGACATTTTTTAGTGCCTTTTTGTTTTGGATGACATCGACTGAAATCCGATAAGGCTAATTTTCTCTTTCGAGTTCGACTCATCACTATCTATTAGGAAGATAATAAAAGAGGATAAAGATAGAAATGAGTGATCAGGAGTTTGACTTTACGACCTCTAATTTAATTCTTATGGTTGGTGGACAGATATTACTGTTACTTCTTGTATTATTTGTTATTCTTTTTGGTGCGCAGCCTGTTACATCTCCATTAACTGCTATTTTAAGTACAACTACGAAAGGTGGATTCTTTTGGAAAAATAGTTCATAATTAAAAACAAGTTTTATGATAGAATGGCATCTCCAGCAAATACGGTAGGTACGGCAGTTGTTGATATGACACCTACGTTTCTCTCAGGAATCTCAAAAGAAAAAGTGGGAGCGGTTTTATTTGGCATTGTTGCGATTGGATTATATGTCTGGTCATTTATTGATATGTCCAAATTTATTGGATCAAAAGATAGTTGGAATCAAATTAGTTCACAGGTTGGAAAAATTTGGGGATTAACACTTGCAGGATCATTTATCCTATTTATTGCAGCTCTACTTTATTTTGTTCAGGATGAAACCAAAACCATTTATTTTATCCTGGCACTCTCTTGCATTACTCTAGGATTATCCTATAGCGCTCTTGCCATTTCTGCGATTTCAAAATAGAATAAAATAAGGAAGCGTAGTAGAAATGGGATTAGAAAATGATAAATACATTGCTGGAATGGTTCTATTGGGGTTGATTGCAATCGGTTTATATGCATGGTCATTCGTTATGGTATCCAATAATATCGATAGCAAAGACGATTTAGATAAAATAAAACAAGCACTTCCGAAAATATGGGGATTAACCATTTCAGGATCCATCGCTATTTCCTTAGCATGCTTATTTTATTTCGTGTATGATTCCGATAAGGCAATGATTATTATGTTATTTTTATCCTGTCTTACATTTGGCTTGACTTATAGTGCATTATGTTTCTCTCTTCTATCTAAATTGGGTATTTCATAATAGACTGAGCAAAGCTCTGTGCATAAGACTGTGAGGTAGGTGGGTGTAAAATGATAGAAGATGATCCGAGTGTTTGTGGAGGAATGAGGGTAGATGCTGCAATAAACCATATCGATGGAATGGAGTGATGCAAGCGTAGTCGTAGTTCGTCTTTATTGATGATTTGCGAAATGCCTTGAATACGAATAACACAACGAATGACATCGCCCTTCTTTAGATCACATACGCGGCAATGTATGCCATTTTCCTTTTTAACAATGACGGTTGGATAAATGAAAAGGGATAGTGTACAGCCATCAAGAAGAAAATAAAAAAGTCGTCGAATTTCTTCATAGGGTACATCTACACGATTTAATAGGGTCTCTTGATGAATAAAAAAAGTACTAATCAAATACTCATGAAGTGTATTGATTTTGACTTGAAAGTTGTAATGATCTGATAAATCAAGACGAAGACGAGAGGTATCTGAGTTATAGTCTAGAATGGTAAGGGGTGGAGACAAAATACTAACATCGTGAAATTCAAGGGCGCTATCTTTATAGGCGAGACGTGCAATTGTTTTACCATAACGATCTAACTGGAAGGGAGTCAAATGAATATTACCAATTTCAAATGTTTGATATGGAATGGTTAAAATCATACTTATCTTATCTATTGTGTTTCTTATTTAAATAGGTTTAAAGAATTATTAAAAAGGGATAATAGAAATGACAAACCCAGATAAAGAAACTACGGAGAAGATGTCTGATATGATAGCATCGACCTTTCAATCAGTAAAACATGCATTTGTAGATCACCCGCGAAAGCTACGAATGAATTATTGCTCACATTTTGTCCAAAGTGCATGTATGTCTTTTTACATGGTAAGGGGTGCAATTACTCTTGCTATTCATGCTGTTTTTCCCTTTTTGTTAAAGAATGCATATGTTGTGAAGCAGCTTCATGATGAACACGGTGCGCCTTTGGCTGAACACGGTGCGCCTTTGGCTGAACACGGTGCGCCTTTGGCTGAAGCAAAAGAGGAAGAACCAATGAAAGCTGATAAATCAGAGTAAAGACTTAAAACGTGTCATCGGTCTACGACTAATGACGCAGCCTTGTAGTTATGCGTGGCGCGGTTCTTCTGGGTGTGGAAAACGAACAAAACTAATTCAGTTTCTTCAAACACAAGCGGCAAAGGTTGGTATTCCTTTTGAAATAAAACAGAGTACTTGGTTTCTTAATAAACAGGTAAATGGTGGTGATCCAGATGAAGACGATGATGATGCCACAGGAAAGAGTATTCCCTATGAGGAATCGCATCTTCATCTTGGATTTGATGTAGCACGAATGTCCATGTCTGATAAAGTATTTCTTCAATCGATTCTTACAAGATGGACGGGTCAGCAGGATGTATGTTTAATGGCATCTGCAATTCAGACACGATATCTTGTTCTCTATCATGCACAATTTCTTACAGATGAGTCTGTACTACAGTTACAGGAGTGTCTTGAGCAGTACCCAACATTTGCGATTCTTCTTACAACTGAATTTCCCTTGTGTGGAAGATTGCGAGATTTCTGTTTTGAGATTCCTGTTGCGGGATATGATCATTTATTGGAACAGTACACAAAACGAGCACAATTAACCGAAACAGATGTATGGTTGTCCTTTTTCAAGAAGACATTAAATGAATGGTCAGAAAATTGGTCAACTGACGGTGGTGCTTCAAAAATTACGGATGTTCGCAATTGGATTTATATTTGTCTTCAGCGTAATCTTCGCTGGACGGATGTTCTTATGTATTGGGTCATTACGATTTATGATACCGACTGGATTACACCATTGATTCGAAAAGAATTGTTAGATATTATTTGGCATGCAGAATCCGGTTCGGGTTGGGTATTGGTAACGTCCTATCGTATTCCAATTTTATGGGAGCATGTTCATTTAAAATTAGCCCGACAATTACATATTCTTCGTGAAAAAATAACGTCTCAATAGAATGTCCTATCTGGATGAGGTGGCTCGACTGATACGCCATGAATATCTTAAAAATGAGCCACGATGGATATCGGAATCTACTATTTCTTCGGAAGATATGGCCTTTTTAGAGAAAGAATGCAAGATAGATTCTGAATTTGATCCACTTCATACAAGGCAGCAGCTCCTTTCACAATTTAAAAAAGGACATGCTCCATATGAGGTGAAACATTGTATATATGGTCAAGTGATTGTAATTTATGAGAATGAAGAACAAAAGAATGATATTCCATGGGGATTATGGGGTCGAATTTTGCGAATGTATACAGCCGAAGGTACCTCTAGTTCGAAGCCATTTAAGATCTATTTCTTAGCCAATACCCATTTACGTATCGCTCCACCGCTTGGAAAGAAGATTGAGCCACAACATATTAATGGAGGCTATACCTATCCATGCAATCATGAAACCATTATGATCTATCGAGCAGAAGATGCAACACGTGTTTTACTCCACGAGCTCATGCATTCTTCATGCATGGATCATATGGAACACGGTGTAGATCGTGTTGAAGCAGAGACAGAAGCCTGGGCGGAGCTATTATACATTGGGTTCTTGTCACAAGGAAATCGTGTACGGTTTAATCATTTACATCAACTACAATCGGACTGGATCCAAACACAGAATCAATTGGTTAAGAAGCATGTAAAGAGGCCAATGGACTTTCCAGCACGATATACATTGGAAAAGGAGAAGATATGGCAAAAATGGGGGATTGTATTGCCTTATGCGCATATAGTGAATGCTGGGCGATCATTGCGTCTTACTGTTCCGCCTTATCCTACCCTTAAAAAGCAATGGAAGGTATCATCTTCTTCAACAATTTTATAAATTTGATAAGTGGGAATTGCTAAACGACGCATTAGTCATGGGTATCAAAGGTCTCTTTCAATTCTTGAAACGATTTGAAACAGATGTTTTCGTGTCTGATGTGGTTCATGGACAATCGATAGGTATTGATCTGTTTTGGTTTCTACATCGTTCCAAGGGTGATCTTTCCGCGCTTCAAATGCATCTTCAACCTATTCTCTTATCTGCAAAAGAAATTCATGTGGTGATTGATGGAACTCCATCTCTTGTTCGAAAGCAATTATTACAGGAAAAATCAGAAAAAACAAATGAATTGGTTTATACTCTTCGACGGTTAGAAGAATGTCTTACGATATCTTTGGAAACAGCGATCTATGATGGAATTCAACTTAAAATTCAGCAAATAAGGCGCCAACTTTGGAAACCATCTCCCTTTTATATACAAGATGCGGTAGAATTACTACGGCGTGAGAAGGGTGTAACTATTCATTGGGCAGAAGATGAAGCGGATGATCTTCTGATTCGGTTGGAAAATCAAGGTACCATTCGAATTATTGTTACAAATGATTCGGATTTACTTACACTGGGATCAAAAAATGTATTACGTTTATACAGTCCAGTAAAGGGGGGATTGTATTCAATTCCTGTGCTGCTTCAACAGATTGGATGGTCAGATACACAGTGGAATAACTTTATGTATACATGTCGGCAAACCAATCAAGTTGACCTTTCTCTTGCATACTCATTGATTAGTGTATATAAGGAATTAGATGAAGTCTTAGAAAAATATGATCAGCGGATTGAAACATAATATATTCTTCTACTTATTTTTTTCATAATAGGTAGAATGACAACAAGAAAACGAGGTGGTGGTCATGGAAAACCAACACGTGCTACATATCGTGCAAGCATGAAAAGATTAGAAGCATCGATTCGAGCAGCAGATGCTACTGTTCATGCTGCATTGAATGCACGACAATCATCAAGACGAAAAGGAATGAGCAATGTAATGAATACAGGAAATGGTACTCGTCGATCTACTAGAAGATGTGTTATATCTGCATCTATGAAATCATTGCGAAAGAAAGCACAGGAGCATCAGCAAAAAGAAGCAAAAAAGATTGCAGAGTCATATATAAAGATTGTTCGTGAAGTCAAGGCGGCAGAAGCCGCTGCAAAAAAAGCAAGTTATGCGGCTTCAATGAATGAGCTGATTGATAAGACAACCAGTATGAAGTTTAATAATGAGTGCACAATAATGGGTGGTCGTCGTAATAGAAGGCATTAATATATTGTATTACTTTTGTAATCATATATATTACATAAAATACCATATACTTGGATTAACAAGGCTGGCATTAATATAATCAGAAATAAGGGTGAAGGTTCGATAATTATTTGTAAGAACTAAGGATGTCGTTCCCATAATGGTATCTCCACCGGTTGTTTGAATGGTAAGAGAATTACTAGAAAGTGCTCCACCAATATCACTGATCATGAACCATGCACGATATCCAGGTAGAGAGGAAATCGCAGGAAGTATAATGGTAATGGGTCCTGATACTGTGGTGATTGGATAAATAGAAGTAAAAGGGTAAGATAAAGTAGTAGAGGCAGAAATGGTAGGAGTAGTAATACTATAGGTTGTTAGATAGGAAGAACCTGTTGGACCCGATTGTCCAATGGGACCTGTTAGGCCTTGAATGCCTTGATTTCCTTGTGCGCCTGTTGGTCCGAGTGAACCTGTTGAGCCTTGAGTGCCAGTTGTGCCTGTTACACCTTGAATGCCTTGGGAGCCTGTTATGCCTTGAGCACCTGTAAACCCTCGTGGACCTTGTGGTCCGATTGGACCAGGATATCCTTGATCACCTGTTATTCCTTGCATACCTGTTGCACCAGCGGGTCCTGTTTCACCTTGCATACCTGTTGCACCCATGATACTAATTCCTATTGCACCAGTGGGACCTGTCAGTCCCTGTGTACCAGTAACACCTGTATATCCAATGGATCCTGTGTATCCAGTTGCACCACCTACGCCGGTTGGTCCCGTTGCGACACAAATGACGGGATAGGTTGGTTTGGGGCATGGTGGACATGGCATTGGCGGCGGAGGTGGTTGAGGTGGATGCGGCGGATGGGGTGGATAGGGTGGTTGAGGTGGATAAGGGGGTTGAGGTGGATAAGGGGGTTGAGGTGGATAGGGTTGTGGCGGATATGGATGTTGATGTGGAAAAGGCTGTTGAGGTGGATAGGGTTGAAAAGGAGGGGGTTGTCCATAATGAGGTGGATAAGACATGATAACTCTACTACAATGTTGAATTTTATTTATTAGATGTAAAATAACACAAAAGAAACAGAAAAAATATAATTATATTATATTTTCTTTGTTTTTTCTTTTTTCTTATTTTTTATAGGATTGCATTGGTGCAAGGTATTTTAGGCCGAAGCTGGCTTCTTCTTCTCGGGGAGAACGTACAGCTTGTACAGATAACTTTGGATGTTGCGGTAGGTGAGGGTCTCAGTGGCCGAGACGCCCAGAACCTTACGCATGGCCTCATCAGGGTGGATGGTGTGACCCTTCTCAGCATCCTTCAGCTTCTTGGAGTCAACATAGGCCGAGAAGGCGCGAGTGACATCAGCTGGGGTCATCTGCGAGCCCTTTGGCTTGCCGAGGAAGGCGCACAGCGGATCCTTCAGAGTGACAGGGGTGGTGAAGATGGTAGGGCGCTTCTCCTTCGGGGCGCCGTTCTCATCAGCAGCCTTAGTGCCACGACGCTTGCGGCGGCCGGCCTCCTTCAGATCCTTAGCAACGCGCTTCTGGAGACGCTGCAGGGTCTTGATGGCAGCGACCGACTGGTCGCGGATCTGCTGGTGAGTCGAGATCAGGGCAGCGATCTCCTGCTCAACCGACTTGGCCTCCACTGGGGCGGCCTCAGCAGCAACGCTCGAAGCAACAGGGGCAGCCTCAACGGGGGCAGCGGCTGGGGCAGAGGCCTTCGAGGCAGCCTTCTTCACAACCTTCTCGGCAACGGGGGCGGCAACAGCCTCAACGACGGCATCGGACTTCTTGGAAACTTTCTTGGCAACTGGGGCGGAGGTGGACTTGCTCATTGTATTAATACCGGTGGAAGTATTTGACATATTCAAACGCAGTTATGCCTTGTTATGAGGTTAAATATGCAATCAATTTTTATAACTATTATGATCAATTTCGACCTAAAATTACAAAATTCTGCTTTTTTTTATTGAAATGACATGTAAACTACGAGATAGACTACGGCATTTCATGATTATACGGGGAAGGACAATCAATCTGTTCTTTGATCGTTCTATCGTAATGGTCATGTCCGGAGATTCCGGTAATGTATATTACGGTACTATTCCACTAAAACGCGTTTAAAATCCAATTTCAATAAAAAAAAGATGACATATGCAATATTCGATGCAATCATGCCCGGTAGAATAAGTACAGTATTTATCATGTGTTTATTTTTGGAAAATCTAAAAATAAAAATTGACGAAGATTTTTCATAAAAAGTCATCAGAAACAAATTATCATGTCCAGCGTTGTTTACCCGTCTACCTTCCAGTCCAAGTCGATCACGATCTCTGCGCCGCGCACTCTGCAGTCTGGTGCGAAGCAGGCGTATCTGAATTATGGCGGCGAGCGCCTTGTCATGCAGACCGCGGTTGCCATGTCAAGTCCGTTTGGTCTCAACTCCTTCCAGTCGCAGAATGGTGTGGAATATTCGGTGGATCTGTCCTTCCGTGGCTCGGACAATCGTCCTGAGTTGCAGGAGTTCAAGCGCGTTCTGGAGCAGATGGATGAGCTTATGATCAACGAGGGTGTCAAGAATTCCAAGGCATGGTTCAAGGCTGATCTGAACAAGGAGGTCATCAAGGCATTCTATACGCCGTCTCTCAAGTACAGCAAGGATAAGGAGGGCAATGTCCTATCTTATCCACCGAACATCAAGGTCAAGCTGCCAAAGCGTAATGGCGAATGGGACACGAAGTTCTATGATCTGAACGGTAGCCCGTACAAGGGTGTACCCGTGGAGGATCTGATCGTGAAGGGTACGCAGATCACGGCTATTATTGAGTGTGGCGGTGTCTGGTTCGCAGGTTCCAAGTTTGGCCTGACGTGGCGTGCCAAGCAGATTGCTATCCATAAGCTGCCTGAGAAGATGGGCGAGTTTGCCTTCAAGGGTTTGGCATCCGCCCCTGTTGCGATGGCAGAGGATGCAGATGATGAGCAGGAGGTTGATGATGAAGCTGTCTTCAAGTCAGCATCAGCTGCTTCATCGAAGCCATCTGCAGTAGCGGCAATGATGCCACAGGCTATGCAGCAGGATGATGAGGTCGATGATGAGGATGGTGATGACATCGAGCCTGTCCCTGTTCCTCGCAAGACAGTGATCAAGAAGAAGGTTGTCCCTGCAAAGAAGTAAAAAGTAAAAAAAAGAAGTACTAATCTTATCAAAAAAAGATCTATACTTATTTTTATTTGGTAACAAATTGACTTCCCTTGCAATCCAGAATGGTGATGGGTGGCATGGGATTTCCTACATTGGCTGTCTTCATAGCAAGTTCCATAACAGATGAAGGCATAACAGGATAAATGTAGGGGCGATAGGGTTTATATCTCTGAAATGTAATCTCTTCTAGTTGCGTTTGAAGCTGTGCAGTAATCGCCTCGCTATTTTGAATGGTACTTTGTATTGTGCTTCCGATGATTGTACGTTGTATTGCTAGTTCATATTGACGTTGAGAAGCAAGTAAAAGGCTTTGTTCCGTTGCTTGTGCGGAATTTATGGATGGATTGGAGGCCATTGTCGAAGCCATTGTCGAAGCCATTGTCGAAGCCATTGTTGTTATGGTTGATGCACATATAATAGGAGGGCAGTATGTATCGGTTATACCAGGTGGTTTATAGTGATAACAAAAACGACAAGAGGGCGTTATGATATTCATTCTAATAGAAAGAATGATTTTTCTTTTAGTTCTCATCATCATCTGAATCAGGAATGTCTGTATCAATCGATTCCGTATCTGGATCAAATCGTCCAATGTATTCACCGATTTTATCCTTGATTCGTTTATAGATTTTGTTTTTCTTTGAATCGCGGAAATACATCACTCGATCTAGTTCAAATAATGATAACTTAATATATTCTATATCATATCCTTCTGTATCCACTTCATCCAATGTATCTTCCTTATGAGTGGGAATAACTACTTCTTTGTGAACAAGGGAGGTTAAAGCAGGCGAGGGTACCTCTTCTTTTTTCTTTTTAGGAGCAGCTTTCTTTTTGGGTTTGATTTCAACGGGTTTAGCTATCTCAACTGGCTTCGCCTCTTCGACCGGTTTTACCTCTTCTGCAATCTTTAGTTTTCGACTACGTTTGGGCTTTACCACAGGTGCTTCCAAAGGTGCTTCCAAAACAGCTTTTGGTTTACGTGGCGGCATCTCTTGTTTCATAGATGGGTTATTTTCTTTAGACGGAATTTCAAAACCCTGTCGTGCAGCATCTTGATGCTGCTGAGCAAATCGTACCATTTCCTGAGATGGTTCACCCCATTCCGCAAGATGATCCTGATACCATTTTCCACCAAAGATGTGGGATCGTTCAGGAACTGGTTCATTTACTTTTCCATGTGGAAAATATCGACAGAATTGATTTTTGCAAGCAGCATAGATCTTCTCACATTTTTTACAAATATCTTTTCCCTCCACACAGGGTTGATTACAACGAATTTCAAAGTAGAATTTGTGCTCGCCATCTCCAAAACGACGTGCATAGCGCTCATCGGTAACACGAGAGAGGCACAGCATTTGCAAAGCGGTTAGCTTATTTTAAAAATGTGTGAGGATCAATTTTCTAAAAATAAGAGTTCACTGTCCATATAGGATGTTACAATAACTTACATAGATTGCAATATTTCCATAGGATCCGATACCGCATTGTGGATTGCTATGACAAGTAATAAGTGTAGTACCTTGTGGAGATTGATTCCACCATCCTTGATAATTGGGGGGAAATGTATAAGGGGCTTTTGTGCTACATGACTGATCCCACAAATATTGTAAACATGATACCGATATACTAGATGCAAGGGTATTCGATTCATAACCATAGCATGGAAAGGTATTACTTTTTTGAGATAGAACAATTACTGTTACAACAATTCCAATAACGGATAGAACAATACCTAGAATGATGAATCGCAGATAATGCTGATAGCAATATCGGCAAGAAATGTATGTATTTTCCATGCATTTTCTGATATCGTTTTCTAGAGATTTTATAAAATTTTCATTTGGGATGGAGGGGATCTGATTTGTATTAATAGATATTTCCGTCATGCTTGCTTATTTTAAAAATAAGCAGTTCAAATTTATAATCTAAACATGTGGAATGATTAGTAGATAGATGTCGGCAAAGGATTACTTTCGCCCACGAGGCGATATTACAACAGTATTGGATCTTACGGATCGAGATGCACAAGATAATGCCTATTTTCCGATTGATGTGGAAGGATCATGGTTTCATCGTGGAGATCATTTAACAGTATATCCTACTACAATGAGCATTCAAGAATTTACTCAGCGTGGTCCCGCAGATTGGGGTCAACGATTTAGTTTTGAAATAGGAAGTTTGCCCGCAGGAGACTTGTTACAGTATGTGATTCTTCAGGTAAAATTGGACAGTTGGTATAATAATACAATTGTTCAGGAACTTGCGGATGGAACCATTGCGCCTGATCTTATTAATTATGCAGATGATTATTGGACTTATTGCAATAGTCTAGGAACCAATCTGATTGAATATGCGGATTTTATTGTAAATGATCAAACCATTGAACGTGTAACGGGTGAATTTATTCGTACATTTTTCAATGTCGATTCTAGTATCAATCATCGAATTGGTATTGCATCTGATGCGATTGGAACCATACCAATCCCTTATTTATCAAGCCCTGCTGTACTAGAAACCGTATTTCATCCTGTTCGACCATTTCCTACAGAAGATGGCTCTTATTTTTGTGTGTTGCCATTCTTTTTTACACGAACAAACTTAAAAGAGGTCTTTCCGCTATTATCTTGTAATGAAGGAAATGTACGTGTGGATGTGAAGTTACGACCATTCCAAGAAGTAGTGCGAAAATATGTGGGATATCGCCAATCATGCAGTGATGTGCCCTTGCAAAAAGAGGTACATTTTACATTGGCAAGTCCAATTACAACGGTTGCCACTACTACGGTAACTCAGCCACCTGCCTTTCGTGATTTTCGAATTTTGACGGGTGCATCGTTAACAACTGGATCACTCCGCGATAAATTCCTGCATCAACCGTTTGAGCAAATGGTGAAACTTGTTCAACATTTTCATTTTGAAGAGCCTTTAAAATTTTTAGTAAGTAAACCCAATGCGGATTCGGATCAGGTCGAAGTTCAGTTACCTCTTGAGCTTAATCATCCTGTGGTCGAACTACTATGGATATTTCGACGAAAGGCAGTGTTAGTTAATAATGAATGGTCGAATTTTACTCCGAACATTGGACTCGAATCCAAACCTGGACGTATTTATCCTCCATGGCTCGATCATGCGACGATCCGTATTAATGGATCCGAGCTTATTTCAGCAGAAGGTGATTGGTTTCGTGAAAATATTGCAGACAAACATGAGGGTGGGCTTACATCTTATGAATCCTATGTATATGGCTATTCTTTTGCAGAAGAACCCGATGAACATCAGCCATCTGGCACTGCAAACATGAGTAAGGCAACATCAGTTACCTTAAAGTTACGCGTGAATGTTCCTATGAAACGAAACCTATTGACTCTTCCAACTCCGTGTGATTTCAGTGAGGTTGACGTAGGAGGATGGGAGGTATTTGTGTACGCGATTCATTACAATTGGCTTCGTTTTGAGAATGGGATTTGCAATCGTTTATTTAGTGATTAATACCTTTTGTTATAGTTCTTTTAGCAAATAATCAATATTCGTCACAATCGTATCATTATGATCAGCAAAATACCAATCGATATTTTCTTTTTCTGCAAAGCATTCAATAATATTCCATACATTGGTTTCCCATGTAAGTTTATATTGGGGTTGCGTGCAGAAATCGGTTAAGACATTTTTTGAATGCTGAAAAAAATGTAACAAATGAGGGCGGGGCATCACAAAAAATCCGCCACAGAAGCGCCAGTTAATGGCATCGACAGTAAAATGTCGACCAATTGACCAACATCCAGGAAATGCCATCTTAACAAAGGTCTTGGTTTCGATTTCTTGCAATTTGGAAAGGAATCGTTCCGTATTCTTCACAATCTTTAAAATGCCAAAGTCGATCCATAGAAATTGATCAATTCCGGTCATCATCTCGGCCGCCTTTTTCACAAATTCGATCTTGGAATTCATTAAAGCGAAAAATTCCTTGGTATCCTTCTCCACACTGCGACTGGGAGGTAAATCACGATCATAGTTCATGGCAATTTGATAGAGCTCCAAATCAGTCAAGGAAAGGCCAAATGTTTGAACGGTGGATGGAAAATGTGCAAATCGATCGATCAGACTGGGGTCAACAAATAAAATAATGGATAGACCCGAATTTCCGAGTGGGGTAAATAAGTCAATGTATTTTCCAATATTGTCGGGATTCTGGTAAAGGTCGTAATAGCACGTGACCAGCATGGCTCTACTCGATAGGGTTTTTAATAATCATAAGATGATCGCGTTTATATGGTGTATCCTTATCCAATATTTTGAATATCTATTAAATTTAAAACATATGAATAAGTATAATGTCTCTATTTTCATTTAGTACATCTGCTGTTAATCCAAAGAATGCCCCTGTTGCTGCTACCATTGTAGATCCAATAACAGTGAATATTCTTAATTTTGAAAAAGATGTAACACCTATTACAATTTCAAAAAATGCAACTATACTTGATTTACAGGAAAAGATTATTAAGTTAGGAATTATTGAGGGTTCTGAATTTCATATGCGTTTATATAAACCAGACTATAATAAAAATAATAATCCATCCCCTTTCATATTTGATAAATTGGATCGTACACTTGCTAATTATAATATTAAGGATGGTGATGAAATTTATGTATTAATGGATAATGTATCTCACTTTAATCTGAATGTACCACCGCCGATGCTAACCCTACAAAGAGGTCCTACACGTCAGGCAGGGCTACTAAATCGTTGGATTGCTGGAAAGCGCTCTCGTCGCAATCGTAAAACACAACATACTCGTAAGACACGTCGCAATCGTAAGACACGTCGCAATCGTAAGAATTGATGATTTAAATAAGCAACACAAATTAATAATTAAATGAATTTCATTAGATTATCAAATCGAATTATTAATCTATCCTACATTTCTTCGATTATTATTAAAGAAAATAGGTATACAATTAAAATGTTACATTTTGACATGTCTGGCGTTATGTTATTTGCATCAGGATCACTGAGCACAGATAGTGATATACACATTTGTAGAAAGAAAGACCCTCAAGACTATGGTGTTATGAGTAATTGGATTAATCAGCAAACAAAACAATCAAAATAAACAACTTAGAGTAAAATAAGAAAGATCAGTAGTATGGTGGCCAGTTTATTAAAGGTCATTTCTTCAGGCATTCAGGATGAACGTCTTTCTTTTAAACATACGCTATATCCTTTTGAAAAAGTATGGAATAAGGCAGGGCGATTTACGACAAAATGGGAGCGCCTCGATTTTGAAAATACACCCACATTTGGAAATACAGGATTCTTTCGCATTTTACGAAAAGGGCATTTGGTCACACGCTTATTTTTGGTAGCAACGATGCCCGACATTTATTCAGCTCAAAAAGAGGCTGAAAAGGCGAATGGTGGTATTGCTGCCTATCCTCAATTTGGCTGGACAAACTCTCTAGGACATGCCCTCATCAATCAGCTTACTCTAGACATTGCTGCATCTCGTGTAGAAACCATTGATGGCCGCCTTCTAGAAATCCTCGATGAATTTAACACACCGATAGAAAAGGTACCAATGGTTAATGATTTAATCAAGCGTAAAGATGCAGGGTTTACACAAACATCATTTGGATGGTCACCCAATCCCTATTCAACACTTCCTTATCAAGAGACAGTAGTAGTTCCCCTACCTTTTTGGTTTACACGAGGTGATGTAGGTTGTGCATTGCCGATTGATGCCATTCCGATGGATGAGATCCGTGTGGGGATTAACTTTCGTACGGTCAATGGTGTATATTACACCGATACACAAATACTTAATAATTCCTCCACGGCAGATGGAGCATCGTTGTGGCCGATTCAGGGGAGTGCTTTCTATCCTGAGAATCCTGTGATTATTCCACATCAAACCCCTCTATCAAACCAAAATGGACAAATCCATATGCCAAACGTATTACAACTTGGTGAATGCTACATTATGGCAGAATACGTATATTTAGATCAAAATGAGGCAAACCGTTTTCGTCTAGCCGATCTTCAAGTCCCCATTGTGCAGCATTATGCAATGAATCCATATGATTCACAGGGTCTTCCTCTTGCTCGTATTCGAATGGACATTCCCAATCCAACTCGAGACATTTTCTTCATGTGTAATCCAATTATGGCATCCGCCTATAATGCACACTTTCTTGCAACAAGAGAGATGACGGGGAATCGTAATACAAAACCATCGAATTCACAATACCCTTGGTGGCCAGACGCAATAGGACTATTCCCTGATTCCCCGTCCCCTTATATGAGACCGGCCTTTCAACTCTCCAATTCCGAACCGATTTCGGGGTATGAACTCGACTATCAGGGATCCCTGGTACGGTTTCGAACAGAGGCACCCGCCCTTTTTCGCTCTATTCTACCATCATATGAGCAGAGAAAGTCGCCATGGGTGAATCGTTACTATTATAACTTTCCCCTCGGTATTCAGAATGGATATACGCCCTTTTCCCAGCCAAGAGGAGAGGCCAATTTGGATAAAATGACCAATCGAGATTTGATTCTGCAATTCAAGAAGAAAAATGGAGTAGCAGGGCGTTTCATGGTATATGTCTATGCGGAGACATATAATATGTTACGTGTATATGGTGGACGTGCTGGATTAATGTTTGCATTTTAATGCTTTCTATTGCGTTTTGTATTCCGTTTTCCACCCATTGATGGGTCTTTGTCTAAATCTGCATATATTCCGCCAATATCTATCTCATATTGATGAAGAATCGCTTGTACGCTTGCCCTGTATTTAACACGTTCTTTTTCTAATTCTGATTCATAAAACTCTTTTCTAACAACGGTATTACAGTCTCTCTTGTGTTTTAATTTTTTATTTTTTTCTTCACATAGATGCCATTGATAACGATAGGTTCTATTAATTCTTTCTTCTTCGCGAACAAGTCTCTCGCGTATTTCGAGCATCATTCGATCTTTACGTATAAGAAAATCAAGCATTGCATCAAAGTGATCATCGATACTTTTGTGAGATGCATCATGTTCTGCGATTAAACGATCGAGTTCAGCGCGATATTCGGCTGGTAGATTTTGTGATTGGTTGGTAATTTGAAATCGTCCTTTTAGGGCATCAATCAGTTGACGATATTTGGCAACGAGCCTACGAAAGCGATGTTCGCGATCTTTTGTAAATCGATCATGTTCTGTACCCCATGATATATTTCTACTTGATTTATTTCTTGGTGGAATGGAAATAACCGATACATTATTTGATTCATTTTGCGCTTTTCTTTTAAAGGTAATTCTGCGATTTTTTGGCTCAATTCCTGGATCAGGATAATTTTGATTGAACATGCGGGCAACATTCTGTAATGCTCTATTTCGATTTGCACTATTTCGTTGTGTAGTACGATACAAATCAGGTAATGCAGATACGGCTGCCTGTAAATTTGCCTGAGATGCTCGAGCTGCTTTTAGAATTGGCGGTCTTGGCGGTCTAGGTGGTTGATTTGCTTCACGTGACATTCTCTATTTTATCTAAATAAAATTGAAAATGTAACATTTTAAAAATAAGCAAACCCGCAAAAATATGAAATTCATTTCCTTCAACATAAACGGAATCAAGTCCATGACTCAAAAGCTGAAGAGTGGAGAAAAAAAAGGAAGTGCAACTAATAATGTAATCAAATCATTGATTGAGGAACAGCATCCTGATGTCCTCTGTCTCCAAGAAGTAAAAACGCAGTCGGAAGGAGACATGGCATGGCTTAAGACACATTTTAAAAATGTATATACCAATTTCTCGAAACAGAAAAAGGGCTATTCAGGCGTGGCTCTTCTATCAAATCAAACACCCGAATGGATTACCTATGGCTTTGACGAATACGAAGAAGAAATGATAGGAGCCTACAAAATGCAAGAGTTTATCCAGGAAGGCCGTATTATTACTTCGAAGTTTGAAACTTGCATTCTAGTTGCCGTGTATACCCCCAATGCTCAACCTGAATTAGCACGCATCGAAGAACGTATTGCATGGGAACAGGTTCTTCGAATGTATCTTTTACAGTTGAAAGAAGATTATGGATGCCCCGTCATTCTGTGCGGGGATTTGAATTGTGCACATCAAGAGATTGATCTGAAGAATCCAAAGTCAAATAAGAAGTCTCCTGGCTTTTCCAAGGAGGAACGAGAACAATTTCAGTTGATGCTGGATGCTGGATTTACGGATTCCTTTCGTCACATGCATCCAGAACGAGTGGCATATACGTACTTTAGTAACTTTGCTAACTCTCGTGCTCGAAATGTAGGATGGCGCATTGATTATTTCCTGGTTTCCGATCCGACGATCATTCAGGAGGCAGACATTTTGGGAGAGTATTTCGGATCGGATCATTGTCCGATCATGCTTCAATTAAAATAAGTAGATAAGTAGATATGGAATTTATACAAGATATTAAAGATTCTGTAGAAACGTCAGTAAACATGAAATTGTTTTCATCATTAAAAGTATCATCCTATCATCATATTTTTAATAGTAATCTAGTTCAGTTTCCTTTATCAAAATGTAGAGAACTACATAATTTTAATCCTGCACGTCTTTCCAATGAACCCTATCCTAAAAATGATCGGCCTAGAGGACAAAAGGATCTAGACTCTGTTGTACATCATAGAAGATTAATACGTAAACAAGGTCATACAGAACCAATATGGATATTAAAAAAAGGGGATCATATATTGCTCGATGGGGCTCATCGTATTGTTGCGACCTATTTAGAAAATAAACGAACAATTTTAGCCTATATCATTACTATGGATTAATAAATGCACACTACTTATTTTATTCTTCTGGAATTGTTCTTACTTTAAAGTTAAGACCCGCAGCCTTATTATTATACTTTGGCAGGGATACAATCGCTTCACGACCGTATTCATCAAATGGAACGGTACCATCCCATGGTTCTCCATTGTCCACCCAGTCACTTATTTTTTGTTTGAGTACGAGAAATCCAAGTGAATTTCCACGGACACCTCCATTTTTTAATTGCATCAATAAACTAACCCCCTCTTTTAGGCGTTCCTCTTTTGTTTTATCCCTCTTCCCCATTCTGTAATGAAGGATGATATTTTCCTTAAATCGGAATCATACGAAGATTCGAAAGCGGCATGGTAATTTTGGATGGATCACAATCATTGCGTGAAAAGATAAAACAGGCCACACCATTCTTAATATCAAAACCAAGGCAATACTCAATCTTCGGCTCACAGAAAGAGAATGGAGCAGCGAAAGCCTCGGGCTTCATGGTATCACGATTGAATTGCACCACGGAATGATAGTAGCAACGAGGTTGCGAATACTTTACAAAGTGAATCACTGTGTACAACTTGCCATCATACTCTACAATGCGACTGGAACCACGGAAACGGCTAAAGATGGACGGAGTCTGATAAGTGGTATGAATCTCTAAGGTATTCTGATCATTAATGCAACCGATCTCCATTGGATTCCAGCCATATACAATATTCAACTTACCCTTCGCCATCGGTGCCGTCAAGTATCGATCCTCGATGTAAATCCAATTCTTCTGGCAAGGCTCAGGGCGAGGACCCTCCAAGACATAAACATTTGTCATCTTTGCATGATCGGGCAAGTAATCACCATAGGCAATCACAATGTTACCATTGTTTACAATGTTCTTTGATGAGGCCATAAACTTCAGTCGACCCTGGTGCTGGAAAATGCGTACATCTTCTAATCCCTCGATGTTGCTGCCAAATCGTATATAGTCTTCATTCATCATAACCACGTCACCTGTTGGCTCCCATGCATCATTCAGATAGACATAACCATTCTTGGTACGAACCACCCCATCAGGGCATCGCATATGATAGGCTCCATTCGGATCAATAAAGTAATTCACATATCGAGTATTCATCAGGTACTTGCGCTTGGGATCAGATGAAAAAGGAATTACACAGCACGAAGACACCTTATACTGGTCTTGATCCTTAATAAGAAATCGGCTGTACTCGCCACCATACGTCTTGCTGGTAAGCGGCTCTGTGTAATAATGCAGATTATCCCAGACATTATTAAGTGAAAAGGGAATATTGCGATTGATATAGGAGGTAATGTCATATAATGCATCCTGCTTTGATTTACCCGTTACGTAGCATGAAATGATCGTATTCTCATAATCGAAGAGACCCTTATAGACCTGATCCTCGATGAAAAGCACATCATCCTTTGGATAGGGAATGTCTTTGCCCTTCAAGTAATAGTGTTGCGCTTTGTAGTGCTGAGAATGTTCGCGAAAGTAGCGTGTCATGTGATAAAGGGGCTCGGCACGACGAGGATGGAAATCAAAGGCCATATTCATCCAGGCCTCCATCTTGTGCGGAAGTCGCATATGCTCATAGCACTTGCCAATCTGGTAATGAGAATACCAGACTTCCTCGATCCATCCGCCAAGCTCAATGCGCTTCTTGAACATCTCAATGGCCTCCTTGAAACGGCCAAGATCCTTCAGACTCTGCCCAAGGTAATAGTGGGCACGGTCATTCTTGGGATTCTCGGCAATGTCCGCGGTTAGAAGACGAACATCACGCTCGAATTTATCGGATTTGCAGCCGCCATCATTCTTGTCATCAATGTAGAAGACTTCAAATGGAATTTTGCCGGTCGGATCACCGCTCCAGTATTCATGGGTGCCGCCGACACATTTCCATGGATGAGCACATTTCATAAAACGAGTATTGTAATATTGAATAGAGCCGTTGGCCTGAATGACGTTGTAGCCGTTATGGGTCATCTTGAAATCTTTGAAGGCAGGAGATGGCTTGATGACCATATCGGCATCGACAGCCATACCATAGGTAGTTTCAGGATCCCACTCAAGCTCCTTACAAAGCTCTTGTGCCTTCACAAATGAAATGCTACGATTGTGGCCGAAATTTTTGAAGGGTTCAACACTAATCTTGTACGGCTTTCCGCATTCGGATAGAACCTTTTCACAAATCTCGACGGTGTTATCTGTCGAGCCGGTATCTAGGATGGAAATAGCATCAACATGATCCAATGCATTACCAATACAACGCTCAATAATCTTGGACTCATTTTTGATCATGAGCAGAAAAATGATTTTATTGTGATTATGCGCCATGTTCTAACGGATGATGCGAATTCGTCTTTTAAGTTGATGTGTGAAATTTAAAATAAATATTTTGACACACGATAATAGAAATGAATGCGGCGGCAAATAATGTCAATGAGAGGAATGTAGATCCCACTCTTATGAATGATATCAAACCAAAGGCGATTGCAAATCTTGTAAAGATGTTAAACGAAGAAGATACAACTCGACTTCTTAGATTAATAGAAGAGACTGGTTCTCTTATTGCAGGTGGTTTTTTATTACATTCCTTGCATGGTGAAACGGAGCCTAACCATTATGTTGCACCACATTTTCGATTTGAATATGGTAAGAGAGTTAATCGTCCCGATATAGATATTTATGTTCCGATGGAGAATGCCGCTACATTTATGCAGCAATTGATATATGGTTCTCCTACAGTTGAACCAATTTTAGATGGATATGATGCAAAATTAGGATCGTTCAAATCAACCATGTATTGCCAATCCTTTCTTCGTAAAAATGGTATTCAAATGATTCATAATATTTATATTGAAGGAGAAGAAGATCATAGACATTATGAAAATAGTTATGAGATTGATATTATGATTGTTCGATCCTGGCGAACCCCTATTCAAGTAGTAAATAACTTCGATTTATCCTTCTGCCAAGTATGGTTTAATGGAGTAAATGTACATGCATCTCATCCAGAGGATGTGCGAAATAAAAAGGGTATTCTTCAAGGAGAATATGTGAATTTATTCCTACAAGGAAATGAATTTCTTCAAAATCGTCTACAAAAGTATCGAACACGTGGTTATCAGATTCGTCTTGATCGTGAGCGTCTTGAAGAAATTGGTGATAATGTATTGACTAATATGCCCATTTGTGCAGAAGAATCAAAAGAAGCTATTATGAAACATTGGACATCACGCGTTATTTTATATTGGTTACTTGGAGTACGTGATGTTATCACTAGCCATACTAATCCACTTACTCCAAGTATAACACATAATGATATTCTGATCGTTCCATTGAAAATGCATATAAGAAATACAACGCAACCAAATGTGGGTGATAACTTTATTCAGGCTCATGGTCAAAGAGCTTACCATAATAGGGAATATCCAGAAAGTATTAATGGTTATGATTCAGAGGATTATGAGAATGATGAATCCCTTTATAAAATAATAGGAAAATACTATGGTCAAGAGTGGAATGACGCTCGATCTAAACTTGAATATTTTCGTGATACAAATAAACTAATAGAACTGATTATGTGGTCGAATACATATGAATTTGGCCGTGGTGGATGGAGTGAGTATTATGCCAGTATGGGATTTATTTTTGATTATGCTGGTGAAGATAATCGCAAAGTGTATTATAAACCATTTTATGATGCATTGCGTGCTCGATGCATTCGCAAATCAAAATATACTGCTATTACAAATCCAGAACCAAATAATAATAACGATGACGATGATTCAGACGATGAAGAAGAAGTATTTGATTTTCATCAACACCCGTTAAATGCGGGAATTAGTGCTGCTGATTTAGAAGGATATCTATCAAGTTCCTATATGGATGTACCTGATAAAAATGCCGTTCCATGTTATCATCGACCCAATCCTGGTCAGCCAGATCATGAAGATAATTGCCAACGTCCAATTACATTGTCTCAGGTAAAATATATTGTTAATAAAGAGTTTTATGATAAGTATTCAAAACCTGCACCTCAAAAATTGGGGTTGGATCAATTCATTGATTTTTTTGATCAACTTTTGGGAAATGAGAAAGAAGTCAATTCACTTGGATTTGGAGAAATTTATCATCATACATTGTGTCCCTTCTGTCTTCAATTTGAATCACGTGATTCAGGATGCGCATATATGACACATGATAGTAAATCGGGTATGCCTGATGAGCCTCATTGTAAAGAGGAGCTACAAATTAAGGAGATCATTGATCGATATCGTGCTTCTGCTCAAGTATTAATTAATGCAGAATATGGTGGGCGTGGTCCTCCTGCCCATATGGAATTTTGTGCAGAATGCGGTCGTCCCTGTGCTAATCATAAACATCTTACAACAGATGGCAGTGCATTTGAAGTGGCACCACAGCTTGGCGGACATGATGATTATGGAAAATGTGCAGGATTAGGTCGTGCGGAACTGTTTGCTCGTGTTCTTGCCATTCGTCAAGTCTATCGTGAGAGTAATGGATTAAGTAGAATAGAAGAGCGTAGACGCGCTGCTCTTGCAGCGGAGTCTGCACCAACAAATCCAGCGCTCATGGCAAAAGGGCGTGAGATCTTGGCAATGGCACCCGATAATCGTAGATGGGGTAATGCGGAACTTCCAAGAGAGAAACGATATAATAATGCAATCAATGAGGAAGATAATGAGGAAGACGATGATGATGAGAAAGATGAAGCAGATGAAAAAGAAGAACCAGCTGTGCCTGCAGCAGCACCTCCTCCCGCAGTAGAAGCACGCCGCCGTCGCCAGATAATACAACGACATGACGCCATTATGGCTAGAATTGAAGATTTAGAAGGTCGTATACGTGATCGTGATGCAATGAGAGCGATAGGACGACTTGATAGAGAGATTGGAGTCATTGGTGATCCTGCTGCATTTGCACAACGAGTGGATCTAGATCATCTAGAAGCAGAACTGAATCGAGTTGAGGAAGAATTGGATGATTATGAAGATGAAGCGAATGAAAATGAGGGGGTAGAGGTGGAGGAACCTGCAGCAGCTGCCGCCGCCAATCCAGTAAATGAAGAACGTCGTACTCAAATGCGCGAACGTTATCATAGACTTGGAAATCAAGTGGATGATATGGAGGATGAAGAGAAAGATAATTTGTTTGAATTTATTATAGAGTTATTACATGAATGTGACATAATTGATGATCCTCACTTTGGAGAGGTTCATAATATGGATATATATGATAGAAAACTAGATCGTATTGAAGAAATGATTACTAATTTACCAAGACGTCGTCAAATCCGTGAACGATATAATAGACTTCTACGTGAAGTAGATGCGATGATGAATGAAGAGATGATAGAAGTGATTGAACCCATTCGATCTGATTTAGAAGAACTTGCATTAATTCAAGGACCTGAATTGGGAGAGGCTCTTGATTTGAATTATTATGATGAACGTCTAGATCGAATTGAAGAGATGATTCACGATTTAGAAGACCAACAGCCTGAGAATGGAATATTTGGTGGAGGCCGATTTAAGCGATCTCGTAAGAAGCATCCAAGACGACAGCAAAAAACACTTCGCAACTTATTGAAGAAGTTAAAGTAATATAGTTATGAATGAAACTCATTCGATGGTATATTATGGAGGTGGTAACATATGTGGATATGGAGGGAGCATATGTGGTGGCATATAAGGTGGATAGGGTGCCATCATATGCGGTGGAGGCATCAATGGCATACGTAAAGGCGGGCATGTAGCGCATGGACCTGGCATAGAAAATGGAGGAGGGAAAAATGGTGGATATGTTGCACAAGGTCCTGGCATAGGAAATGGTGGTGGACATGTTGCACAAGGTGGTCTTGGAGGAAAAGGTGAAGGAAAAGGTGGTGGTGGACAAGTTGCACAAGGTGGTCTTGGAGGAAAAGGTGGGCAAGTAGGACATGGTGGTTGAGGGCATGGTGGTGGAGGTGGTGGACGAGGACTGGGACAAGGAGAGGAATCAGTAGAAGAACAGGCCTCTTCTTCAGGCTCAATATAAAGCATGGGAGGTGCAGGCGGATTAGGAACAGTAGGAAGAGGAACAAAACAAGAACTTTGATAAATGTTTACCTTGTCCGAATAATAACAAAGTGATTTCGGGATAGGACAAGACATTCTGATGATTACCCGGATGTTAATTCTGCCGATTTTATAGAATGAAGGTATTGCTTCTTATTATTCTTGCAATTATTCTTCTTATTTTCCTCTATCTCTATCCCGTTACCGAAGGGTTTCTAGATCCTGAATTTGAGAAAAAATATGATACCTTTCTTGCCTTTTATAACCCATTTTTAGCCAATTGGGAGAAAGCCATTATGACATCCATGAGCATGCAAATCACACAAGCCCCCTTAACAAGCCCTAGCCAAATTGGCTCTGCTACTGGAAATGCACCTACCTTTCCTCGTATTCAAATGAATCAATACATTGAAGCACTTTCGAAAAAATTAAATCAACCTCTTCCACCTCTTACCGATCCTCTCCCTGAAAAAGTAGATGAAGCCATGATTCCTAAGCTTGTCAAAGAGGTTCCTCAAGAGCCAGCTCCATATGAAAATGCGTTAAAATGGATGAATGAACAACTTGAAGCATCTCATCAAAATCTAGATGGGGCATTACAAGGAAAATCCACAGAAGGGTTTGCCGATAATTGCCAGGATTTCAAATGCCAGGATTATGCGCAATGTATGTCGGATCCTGATGTGATTGACCAAATATCTGATGCACAGGAAAATCAAAAAGCAAATAAATTGAAAAAGCAGCAGAAACAAATTACATTAAATGTAGATAAATTCAATAAAAATGAAAGTCTACAACAAGCCATTACTCAAAATAAGGGTTTAGTTCAGCAATCAGAAGCTATTAAGAATCAGGCACAAAGTGGAGAACTGCTCAATAAGATGAAATTGCCAGAGGATCCTATGCCACCTTATCAAATTCCAAAAGGAGGGAATCGATTACGAGAAATGAAAGAATCAGATCCTGATAAATATAAAGAGTATGAAAAGAATCATTCATCATTGTTTGGAATCAAACAATGGATGGAGCAAATTAATGGAAACTTATAGGCGAAGCGATTGCTTATAGGCGTCGTTTTGACAATGTTTTTCGTTTGATCATGTTTTTAATCCTTTTCTTCTTTTCTGTAACGCGTTTTACTTTTGCACGAATCAAAGAAGGCAATGTCGTTTGATGTCCTGAACAGTTAATGGAAATAAATGGAAAAACAAATTGACCATTCATTTTACGCCCTTTGATGCTTAATTGAACAAAATGATTCGCCAGGCATTCCATTGAATCCATACTAAAAAAAGAAGTATTGATAAATCCTAAACTAAAGTAAAGTGTAATTAATGTGTCTAATGTAGCAATTCGAAGAGACTGCTTTTTCTTTACTGGTAAGGTATAATAGGAATGACATGCGGCTTGTTGAATAATAATGACAAGAGGCTGATTGGATTCATGAAGAACATAGACTCCAGGAAGATAGTCTAGACCATTATAGGAATAGAACTTAATTTTTATTTTATTATCTTGATTTGCTTGAAATTCAGAAAGTATATATTTTGCATCATCACGTGCATTACTTGATAAAAATAGAATGGGTTTTTTATGAGAAACAATCCATTGTGTTGAGCGACTTTTTTTAAGCATGGATGTTTCATAAAAGGAAAGTAAATCCGCACCTGCAAATAAGCGTTTTTCTTTAATAATATAATCAATCGTAAACTGAACCTGCTCCAATGTTAATTTATTTTTTAATAAGACGCTATCAGGTATACAATCCTTCACGGAAACAAATTCATTAAATAACATCAGACGTTCAAACACTTTTTGCCATCGTCCTACTTCTCCACGAGGACGACTTAGTTCCAAATACATAAGCATACGAAGAGAGTTGGCATCCAAGTATGTAATTTCATCAATTCGCGAGGCACGTTTCGATAATAAGCGATATAATTTAGGATCAATGACGGTGAGATCGGCCACAGGAATAAAGTTAACATAGATCTTAAGGGTTCCTTCGTGCATTCCTTCACGGACAGAAATCTCTTCAAATCCAGATTTGATTAAGGCGGTTGTGATTTCTTCAATATCGGCTTCATGTGATGGAGTAAAAAAATCATAATCGGGAATGGAGGTTTCTGGGTGATAAAATTTATATTTTGCAGGCAAATAGGCATTAATGGCCTGGCCTCCATAGCAAATTCTATGTTTTTTCTTTAAAAATTTCTCAACAATGGAAATAGACAGAAGAACTTGATCATCGTGTGCGGAATAATAATCTAATTTCTGTTGTGCCATCTCGGAGGCTTGTTTGATACGGTCTAATTGTATCTTAAAAGCATCCGTATCTAATAAATCTGATGGAAGATGTTCTATTTCTGATTCCATTCTATTAGTAATCTATCTAAAAGATCATTGAGAACACATACATAGAATGCAAATCCTTGAATTATCGGCACTATTTCGTCCTAAAACATCTCATGTCTACCCGCCCTTTAAAAAAGGGAGATACATGGAAGAATTTATGTACGATTATTTGATTTCAAAACAAAATGAGATTCAAACCAAATACATTTATATCCCCATTTTTTGGACAAATATGCAAAATCACCCCGCATTTATAGATAAAAGAAAATCATACCAGATCCTTTTTGATGAAGCTATAAAAGATCGGGATGCCAGTTATTTTACTATTGTTCAGCACGATGATGGTTGTCAACTTCTACTTCCTCGCAATACTATTGTATTTGGCGCATGCAAAGGAAATGTTCCTTTGCCTCTTATTTATGAGGATATTACCAATCGTCTTGTTCAACATCCGCGTGTAGTTAAAGATTTACTGGCATCATTTGTGGGAACCTATACAACACATCCGATTCGAGGTAAAATGTACAACACATTATTTGGGAAGACAGGTATTGAATGTCGGGTTAAAAGTAAATGGGAAAAAAATGTACCTGAAGAGGATGCGAATGCATTTTTGGATCTGACTTCACGCTCTAAATTCTGTTTAGCACCGCGTGGATATGGACGAAGTTCATTTCGTTTTTTTGAAGCAATGCTTCTTGGCGCAGTTCCTGTCTATCTATGGGATGATCAGGAATGGCTTCCTTATAAGGATAAAATCGATTATTCAGCCTTTGCAGTGTCAATACATGAAAAAGAGCTACCAGAGCTCTATACGATTCTTTCATCGATTTCAAAGGAAGACTATGAAAGAATGGTGCAAGAGGGTAAAAAAATAAGTAATTGGTTTACGATGGAGGGTATGGCGGAATATATTGTTTCTTATTTATTATCATTTTGTTAATAACGACAGCGTGTATGATATAGCTCTTCAAACTGTTTCATGGATGATGTTTTTGCCATGAGATAGAGTCCGCAACGTTGACGGGAGACAAATGTCCACATTCGGTTCTGTTGATCAGGTAGTTGAATCATACATAATGGTTTTGCGCATAATTGAATGAGAAGCTGCTGAGGAGTAATGTGGTGGTGTGAAAGAACGGTCAATGCTTCGTCTTGAAACATGGTTGTTCTTTATATTTTCAACAATTAAATTTCAATTTTTATACGGATGGCATGCGTAATTTGCCCTGGTTTGCATTGGTAGATGGATTTGGTTCAGCAGGAACCACAACAGGTGGTTTGATGTAACGAATCGGTTGGGGTTTGGGCATATAGCTATAGGTCTTAAATAGCGGATCTTTAAAGAGGTAGGCGCAATTTTCTGTATCAAACAGGATTGCAGGTACACAGTTGACACCTAATGTTGATGTAATTTTCTGATAGGTTTCAACGGGAACTGACTGTGTTGGATCAGCGGGAAAGCATATTGTCCATTTGAGCTTGGTTTCTTGTGCTACTTGATCCGTACGATCACTTGGAATAATCATGTAATCTTCGGCTGTTTCAAGAATTCCAAATTGTGCTTCTGTTTCGGTGACACCAAGTTTGGTTTGTCGGTAGGAAAGGCGAAGATTAATTAAGTAATCCAAATCTTCAGAGGTAGAATATGCCTGAGATTCGCGAAATCCGGATGTATTGGCATTGCTAAAAATAAGAACCTTTCCACTGTAATCCGTAATCTTGTTAATGAGAAGACGAGACTCTTGTTTTTGACGATAGAAGGTTCCACCATCTAGTTCATTGGTAATTATGCGGTCACGAAATGGTGCCATATTTTTGGCGACATGGGAAAAATAATCAAGAACGGTTTTGGAATTATAGGCTCCAGGAGGTTGGCGCAAGAAATAGAGAACAATAATAAGTGGATCTTCGCGATTTTGGCAGGAATCTGAGAAAGCATAGTAGTTAATTTTCTCGCATATACTTTTGAGATTGGAATGAACGGCGGAATTGCAAATGGGGCGATTTGAGTTGAACTTAATTAACATTTTACCCTGTGCATCACGTGCCACAATGCGAGGATAGTATTTCACGCTTTCACCCTGACATTCATTTACGTAATCAATATCTAATACGAAAACACGGCATCCAGCATTTACGGCTTGTTGAATGGCGATATCTGGATCAAAATATCCATTTTGCATGGGACCAATATAGCCAGTATAACGGCAGCCAAGTGCATGAAAGTTAATGAAATTTTGTTCGATGTCAGGCATTACATTTTGAGAAAGAAGATTACTAACGGGTCTTCGTGCACCTGCTCTGGGTGCATATGTATCTGTTAATAATTTCACTTGATTCTTATAGGCGTCTTCTTTGGTATAATCTCCTGCGCTGGTTGCGTTATCGAAGGATGAAATATAGGAGAAATAGATTCCTACTCCAACAAAAATAATTCCGAGAACGGCCAAAAAGATAAATCCATTGACAAGCGTAAATTCGAACATCCTACGTTTTTAGAAGAAGTTAAATTGCTTAGAAAACCCGGAACTAGCGTTGAAGAATAAATTGAAGAAGAAGAAGTGTGTACATGACAATAACAATTGTAATACTATACCAAATATTTGCCCCATAAAATGCACCAATCGCAATACTAATAATGCCCGCAATGCTACAAAAAATAATCAGTTTTGTAAAATCAATATCACAGCTCGCCATGAGTTCTATAGTAGTCTACGATTCTTTGCCGAAGAAATTAGGCTTTTCAGTAAAGTAATATGCCTGAAATTCATCTAATAATAGTTGTGGTTCATTTGGATATTTCATTTTTTGCAGGATGTCATGTACTTTTTTTTGATAAGCCAAAGAAAAGGATGCCCACATGGTTTCAATCCGTTGTCGATAGGATACATCCAGATAAAAGGCAGCATGACACATTTCATGTTTTTTTGTGGTAATATCTCCCTTTTGATAAGCAATCACATATTTCGCATTATACTTCAATAAGGGATGTGATGGGAACATTTTCTTAACAAAATCCATGGGAAAATTGCTACCGATTCGTTTTGGAATCTTTCCTTCATATTTGTCACAGATTGTGAGAATGAATTCAGGAAGTCCTTCGTCACGATCATAAATAACATGAAGAATGTGATCCTGTTCTACAAATTTCATGATGTATTTTTTTATCCTAGTGATTCGATTCAAATTTTATTTCTTACCTTATACTATATGGTAATGAAATGCTTCGCACACTCCGAGTAAAAGATAAATCAGCTATTTATGATCTTGGGATCACCTTATTTCGAGAAGAGGATGAAGTTCCTCTTCTCAAGAAAGCACTCCTTGAGTGTAATTTATCACTGTCTTATGTGGCAGTTGACAACAAAAAAATCGTAGGATTTACATTAGTCGGTAGCACTCCGACTAACGTATATTTTAATTTTTTGTCTAAGAAACCGACTCAATATGAGCTAGCTTTTTTAGGAGTTTCTCCTTTGTGTCAAGGACGCGGATTAGGAACTCAATTATTACATGCGAGTCTAACGGCCATTCATCGCGTATCGATAGAGTTTACTTGTTGGCTTCTTGTGGATGCGACGAATGTTGGAGCGATTAAAATGTATCATAAACTTGGATTTCGACAATGGAAAACAACACCTGCAGAACTAACTCACAAAGAAGGAATTATTATGGGTAATAGTCATCGAAGATATCATCCTATAACAACGGTTGGATAACAGAGTAAAAATTGAAGAATAACAAAATAATAATGACATGCAGAATAATGAATGTCGTTACTATTTCCAGCCCACGAAATTACTATGTTAAATTGGACAATATGCTTATCCCGAATGATAAAAAAGGATACCGTTTAATTCAAGCTACGTCCGGCTTTGATTTACTTGAAAAAGCCATCAAAGTATTTGAACTCCCCCATATGCACTTTCAACTTGTATCATCCTTCTTGGATAAGGATCTGTTGAGATATGTACGTCTTGATCAATTAGAAACGATTCCAGCTGAACATGAATTTATTTATCTCCGTGTGCGGTAATAAGAGATTACCATAGCATAGGATGGATACTCACTATATTCTGACGTATCGATGGTACATGATCTATTAGATCTAGTTCTTCATAGTCTTCAATGGGTTCCGATGGGTGTATGCTAAACTCTTCCATATCTTTGAGATGCTGTGTGTGGTATCGTTGATTCTCTTGGAGGGTTTGTTCCTCTATTTCTTTTTTTTGGATGCTGCGACGCTCCTTTCGTGTACTTGTTTGATTCCATTCAAAATCACTAATCATCTGATCGTGAGGTATGGATATTTCATTATCAGGCTGTAGTTTACCTGTATCCTTATTTGACCATTTTCCTTTCCAACCATATACCGCAAGTTCAAAGTGAATTTGTTTTCCATTATCGGAATCATCATCGGAATCGTCATCGGATCGATTCTCATCACAATCAACACAATCTCTTCGATCCATACTACAACAACAATAACGATCTACACACCACGGATCAAGAACCAACTGTAAATAATACCATTCATGCACAAATAATTTTCTATATCCAGTTACCAATACGCCCGTTCCAAATATTTTATTTCCAGGAAATGCTTTCCAATTCTCTCGATCTTCCCATCGTCCTGATTCCTTCTCCGCTTGAATCCAAGAAATAAGTTCTCGTTGAATAGATGCCACATTCTCTAAACGAAAATAAGTATGAGATAACTCCCATGTTGTATTTTGTATATCAAAATGCTTTATTCGATCACCATCAACCATTTCAGAAAAGTGATGAATCATATAATCAAATGATTCATCACGTTCTTTTACTCGATCCATATCATTATTAAGAACGTTACATTTAGATCCTTAGTCATCTTCCTCTTGAACCGCCTTCAAACGCTTCACTAATAACTTAGTACACTTATCCCATGAATACTCTTGTCCTTTCTCCTTGGAAAGACGACCATGTTGCTTTCGCAACTCATCTTCAAAGACATAACGCTGCATGGCATTGGATACATCCTCTGGATTCACCATCTGGGCTTCACCCGTTACCGAATTATGTCCAGCGGGAATGTAATAACGTAAGGCGGGTTTAACCATTAGCGAATTCTCCTCAGAGCAGTATTCACTGTAACCATTAATCGCAGGAACAATTTGTGGAACACCAAGCGACATCTGCTCAAATGTACAGAGGCCAAAACCTTCACCCTCTGCACAGCTAATGCCAACATCGCCGCAATTATAGAGCATATTGATGTCCTCGTCCTTATAGCAAGTATCCTTTGAAGTAATAAGAAGACGAGCACCAAAGTGGTCTACTGATCCACCATTCAACTTAATCTCGCGCGCAAAGATCTCAAAGAGAGGAAAACCACCTCGATCACCCTTATCAGCCACAATGAGAAGATGAATGGGCTTGATTGGAAATCGAACAATTAGCTTTACAAAGGCGATGATCAAGAGATCGAGACGCTTTCGTGGAATGTTCTTATTTACAGAGGTAAACAAAAACATATCCTTGGGCAGACCTAGGGTTTGACGTGCCAAATCACGTGGAATGGTACGAAACATGGCAGGATCAACACCATGCGGCATCACATCCACGGGACGTGTCATACCCTGTGCTTTGAGTGCATCCTTCCATGCTTTCGTGAAGCAAAAGATTCGTTCAACATCACGGTTCAACAAGTCAATAAAAGCAGGAGGAGCCGAGACATACGTCAGATCAACATACGCCCAGATCTTGAAGAAGCGGTTCTCAATGGACTTACGGATTTGTTCTACGTAGAGTGAAATGGTGGCCAGATCGTTGTAGATAAAGACAATGTCTGGCTTCTCGGATTGGATGACGCCAGGGAGTTCTGTAAAGGCAAAGCCCGGCTGCTTCTCCTTTTCTTTGGCAGTGGCATCAATCACTTTTACAGTGGAAGGATAGGCACGACCAAGATCAGCATTGACAAGGCGCTGCGTACCAAAATGCACAATGGAGATCCATGGATGTTGAGCAAGTTGTTTAATGAGATTAAACACAACTTTGCTGTACCCATTGACTTGATTCACGTGCGTACTTACAATCAGGACTTTTACTTGTTTTGACACTACGGTATCGGGCAAAGATGTTGTAGGTGTAACAACTTCATTTTTAATACTGGACGTTTGAATGATAGAGTTTAACTCATTGACAAAATTGGAGACATCCATTTTACTACCTTTTTATGGACGATCATCTTTAGGTTTTTAAAATAGAATATACTAATAGAAATGGCTAACAAGACTCGTCGTAATAAGAAGCGCAATGTGGACATAAACACAGCTGCTGAATCCCCAAATTCATCAAATGGTGCAAATATCATGGGCGGTAAGCGTCGTGGTAAGAAGACCCGTCGTGCATCGAAGGGCGCTTCCGACTGGAACAAGAAGGTCATGAAGGTGTATCATGACATGAAGCGCAAGGATAAGTCTGTTCGTCTGGGCGATGCCATGAAGCGTGCTTCACAGATGAAGAAACGTGGCGAACTATAAAGGTGTTGTATGTTTTATTATAATAACTCAGATATCATTAGATAAAACGATGTCTGTTTCAAAGTGGAGTCGTTCTATAACAATATCACCATTGGTTCATCCGGATCTAACAAGTAAACCACAGAATAGTTATCATAATGTCTTATTGATCGATAAGAATGTTAAAAATGCACAATTGGTTTATGATTCGGCAAATGATTCAACTTTTCCGATTCTTTATTCCGTTCATTCATCGAGCCAGGATCTATTAGTACTATTACAAACACATTTTACCAGTATTCAACACGTTGGTCTATTTTTTGAATCATCTGAGGGTAAGCTGAAATATTTTCTAGATATGCAGCCACTTTTTTTGAATACAGAAAATGCACCTTATAGCAAAAATGTTGCATTTATGATTCAGTTGATCAAAACATTTTCCATTACAGGTTTAGACTTTTTGGCATGTGATACTCTACTGCATAGTCAGTGGACAGCATATTATGAAATCCTTATGACAGAAACCGGTGTAAAAGTAGGCGCCTCTAGTGATAAGACAGGCAATTTACAGTATGGTGGTGACTGGGTAATGGAAAGCACAAGTCAAAATGTAGAACTTCTTTATTTTACGAAAAACATTGAATATTATCAATATGTGCTGAGCCCTCCAACAGATATTCGTGTTTATACGATTACTTATCCAGGAAATGTCTCTATTATGCTATCAATTGATGTAAACTCTTATTTTAATGTTATCTTATTTCCAACATGGGAAGGCGGAGGCAGTGGTTATCCATTGTATACTGGTCCCCCATCATGGCTTTATGATTTTCAATTATGGGTTGCAGGAGAGCAGATCTATCACTTTTCCGATCTAGCTGGAATTTATATGGAATCAGATGGAGAAGTAGCATTTACGGATCTCAATAATCCTCAGGCAGGATGCTATGCATATTGGACATCTGATCAAAATGTTCACGCATCTGATTGTCAAAATTTAATTATTGATAATTTGGGATATAATGATTATATCGGATCTGTTTCTGTTAATGTAGCCTGTTTTAAAGAAGGCACTCAGATTCTTACGGATAAGGGCTATCGTGCGATTGAGACACTACGAAAAGGAGATAAGGTGCGAACTCTTCTTCGTGGATTTGTACCCATTGAACTGATTGGAACCAGACAGTTTGTTCACAATGCGAATCCTGAGCGTATCAAGGATCAACTCTACGTTTGCTCTAAGGAGGCCTATCCAGAAGCAACAGAGGATTTGGTGATTACAGGATGTCATTCTCTTCTGGTAAGCACCTTTGCGAATGATGTACAGAAGGAAAAAACAAAAGAAGTAAACGGACTCTTATATGTGACCGATAGAAAGTATCGCTTACCTGCATGCGCGGATGATCGTGCCGTTGTTTATCCAACCGCAGGAACATATAACATCTATCATTTTGCTCTAGAGAATAGTGATTACTATTCCAACTATGGTGTATACGCTAATGGCATTCTTGTAGAAACCACTTCGAAGCGTTATATGGAGAAGCTCTCGCAAATGACGCTATTATAAGTGCTTCCACACCTCAAAGAATCGACTCTCACAGGGTCCCCAACCGCCTGCCTCTTGATAATCCACTTCAAACCGATGCGATCGCAGAATTCGATCCACCTCATTCTTATGGTCTATGTCATGATAATCATTTTCCATAATAATGGTCTGAATTCCATTCAGAACCTCGGGCATATCTTGCACAATGTAATAAAATGCACCTTCACAATCCAGAACAAGGGTATCAAAAGCAATCTTATACTTCTTTACAAGTTCATCGTATGAAATAATGGAAACGGGAATATATCCAGGTAATAGCTCATCGCTTACCATGGTATCCCAGCCTTTTTGAATGAGTTTCCTCTTGGATAGGGCAGAATTCTCAATATGAAAATCAAGACGATTCTGATCGCGATTTTGTCGCAACTGATAAGCAATTCCAGGATCGGTTTCAAGAACAACCATATCGAGTTGATTAGTAAGAAGAGACGCAATGATCAGAGAATTACGTCCAATGTTGCCACCGATCTCGAGAACTTTACTGGTGGGATGAATATATTGAACAGCCATACGCTGCTCAGGAAACTCATCGCGAAAAGAGCCATGAAGAAGCGTTAGATTCTTATGGATGTCGGCAAGCCGTTCATCCACATCCAGTAGACGGACGGCTTCAGGTACTGGATCGAGCACCTGATGGGTATTCAAATCCAGAAAGATCTTCTTGCTATAATCATATTCAGTTGTTATGTCATCTACTGTAATAAAGATGGATTTTAGGGTGCCAAGCAGCGGGTCTCCAAAATAATTGCAGCGGACATTATCATTAGAGGGGATGATTAAATAATGATCCTTTTTCATTTTTGCTAGACACGCTTCTGTGACATCAATGTTCAAACTGGAAATTCCATATGTAATTTTCATCTAATAATCAGTTATCAACTGTTCTTTAGATTAAATGTTGGAAAATAACTCACGGAAGAACCCTTTCCATGTTGTCCAGCGTGATACAACCTCTTGTCGAATCTCTTCTGTGATAGGGAACTGAAGAGCGGTAATGGGATCCGTCCATGGATACAAGGAGGATAGATCCAGATGATTTTCGATCCATTTCAAATACATGGAATCGGTAATAGTGGTAATCGGCAAGGCGCCAGCCTCCAATGCCTCATATAAACGAAAAGTTTCTACATTTTGGCCTTTCATAATCGGACAGAACTTTGTATTACCAAGAAGAGCAACATAGGGTTTTTCCTTTGTTGCGGTAGCATGATTCCAACTGGGCTGCAAATGACAGCTATTAGGATGAAAGGACATCAATGGCTCCAGCTGTGTTCCACGATCAAACCAATCTGTTCCATGAAAACTCCAAAGAAGTTCTCTTTCTTTCCAAGATTTCTGTTTATCCGTCGATCGATAATGATAGCCCAGTGGAATGGTATAGACATTTGGAAGATCTGAAATATCCTCTCGGAAATAATTACGAATGACGATCTTGCAGTTTGGAAGATGATAGAAGGAAATATTATCATTACAAAATTCATCACTTACATGCAGAACACAGAATGGTTGTTGAAGAGTCTTGAAGAATTCATTAAATGCATTGGCGTAGGGGCGTTGAACAACAAACCATGTATTATCTGGAAAGTTTACTTGTAATGGAGAAAGGCGTTTAAAATATAGTTTAACTTGTAAGATATCTTCAAGCCACGATTTCTCATAGAGATCAAAGTTTGTATCATCGATTGCCATATAATAGACTAATCGTGCAGGAATTTGTGCCTTTTTAAAAGGAGCTAACTCTGCCTCTGTGAAACAGTCCTTATTATTCCAGATATCGCTATCGAATGTGTCTTCGCGATGTAAGTCATTAAATGCGGATGCCAAATAGACAGGATCTTCTTCTTGAAAACAATAAGAAAGTAGTGGATTAGTAAAATACTTCTTTAATCCGACGGATGGGTGGCCGAGCAAATGATCGCTGACGGTAAATGACTTATTTTCGGAATCGGATAAATAAGACATAAGCTTCTGTGCACCGGCTCTTGTCAAAATGTAACTATATGCGCAAAAATGAAATAGAGCGAGCGGAACAGGGCTAAATAGGGTGTTGGGTTTGATTTTATCCCAGTACTCATTTACATGTTCTGTTGCCAAAGGAAGACCCTTCTTATTGGGTGGAAGAACACCGCCTAGATAAAGAAGATCTGCGTCGACAGGAATACGATTGACATATTTTTTCCATTCAGACAACCATCCCTTTTGAAATCGAACATCATCTTCCAAGACCAAGTAGTATCCCTCCTTCGCTGATTCAGCAATCTTCTTCCATACTGAAATATGGCTTAAATTGCATCCAATCACGGATTTCTTCCATTGAAATTGATTCTTCTCAAACATTTCATAAATGTCTTGTGACATTTCTAGTGTTTTTCCATTCACTCCTGAAATACGTTCCACAAGCGGCTCCAAATAAGGCTCGGCTTCCAGCAATTTATTCCAGCGATCAGGGCGTGTATACAAATTGATCACAAATGTTTTTTCGATCCCCTTAATAGAAGTAGAAAGCCCAACACATTCTAGAATCTTCTCGGCCATCAAGGATAAAATACTGTAAGCCTTAGATACCTTCTCGGCATTCAAAATGGGGGTGGATGCAATTTTGCTGCAGATTTCAGGATTGGCCTCTAGCTTCTTCAGAACCTGTAGAACCATAGATGGATCGATAGTATTTGACAAATTAATACAACAATTTGGTGCAAAATCACTATCTGTATCTTTATCTCCCCAATACAAGGGAACACATCCTGCCATCTTTGCATGAAGTAGCTTTTCAGTAATATAGCCAGATGCTTGTGAGTTCTCAAAACTAATGGTAAATTTCTTCTCAGCAAAGAAGCGGTGTTTCGAGATGTCACCGCATCCTCCACCAGGATACTTCAAGGAAAGTTGACCACCGATATTATTGTAAAGTGCACCGCCACTATCCACTTTCTTGTACTTGTTTATCACATGATATGTTTCATTGCGCATGGTACAGATTGGATTACTAACAACAAATCCGCAGAAGTCTTTTCGATCAGAAAAGGGAACAGGATGAGGTGTTGTTGCAAAATGAAGAGGAATACGAATGGGATTATCTTCTGATGTAGGGAGTTCTTTGGAATCCGAATACCAATCAATAAAGGTCATCCAGGTTGGAATACGCATATGTGTATTATTCTCCTCTCTGGAAGAGGTCAAATATAGAACAATAGACGGATCAGATGGTGTGTTCCAATTCTCTGCGCTAAAGAAGATTTTGGGCAATGGAATAGTTTTCCATGTCTGACCATAGGGGCCAAAGACAAGCAGCTGCGATGGTTCTTCTTTGGAATAGGCAATGCCGCGAATCTCCTTTTTGAAGTGATGTCGAAGGGTATCCGTAATAAAGTTTGAATGGTAATTGAATCCTGGCCACATATCAGAAAAGGCAATGGTAAGAATCGAAGGCATAACCGAAGGCATAACCGAAGGTATAACCGAAGGTATAACTGAAGGCATAACCGAAGGCATAATCGATTGAGACTCCATTACTTCCTTTAGAATAGAAGTCCATTGCTCTTCCTTGTAGCCAAATGCATGTAAGATGGATTCACGAATAGAAGACAGCCCATCTCGCCATTCTGCAGAATGTGTTTGGATCCATGAGAATGCTGCAGAAATACTACGTACATCATTGCCTGGATAGAATACATTTGAAAGCAATGAATGGAGCCCTTTCAATACAGGACTGTTATGAATGACGGGTAAACCAAGCCACAATGCATTAAGCAATCGAATCTGAAGAGAAATAAAGCGAGAATGAGAAAAGAGAATGGAATTGGGTTCTTGAATCCAACTAAGATAGGATGGGTTATCTGTAAAAGTAATGGGCAATGTATCCATTTCAATATTGTTTAAAATATTCTCTTTTAAGAAGCGATTCTCTTTGATACGATCCATATGATGAACAAGATAATTAGCATCAATCACGTGTTTTTTCTCCAATTCACGAATGGCAACTAGTGGAAAAACACATGAGCTTGTATTATTTTTATTCTTTTCAGCAACATGGACAGTCCATGATCCTTCACAAAATGTAGCGATATGGTATTCTGACTCTTTTGTAGCAATGGTGGAAGACCAAATAAATGGGACAGTTCGAATGGGACATGGAAATATGGTTTGAATAGCAGGAATTGTTTCCTTAGGATTTAAAATGTCCCAGCACCAAATTTCATGAACACCCTTCGTGCTGCGGTGATTGTATGGCGTTTCAAGATACACTACGGAATCAAGTTCTGCAAATTGTAGAAAGGTTCGTAGAAAAATAATCGTTTTTGTTGCTTTTTGATAAAATGTATGGGAAAGATGACCATCGATGTCAATTAAAAGATCAATGGATTGGACTTGATACATCGACGTAATAGGAAATGTATAAGATTCGGTACATTTTGTTTCGACGGTATGTACAAATTGTATAGAATGACCTAGCTTCGAAAATACTTCTGCTAATGCAATGGCGGTTTGATTGACCCCTGACAAAAATGCAGACGTATTGGGCTCATAACGAATGCCAATAGACGTCATGAATTAATTAAATATCATATCATATCTTTAAATGATGATCTCCGACATGAAAAAGCCAGCTTAAAATATAATATCATCAATTAGTATAATATGGCTACACCACCTTCAATTACCGCCGTTGTGCCAGGCAATGGCTCGGTTGCCATTACCTTTACGGCAGCATCCATCCCTGGTGATACCGTTCAATATTATGGATATCAGGTTTCTACTTCCACAGATTTTAGCGGTGCAATCAATATCGAGTTTGCACCACGTGATGCATCATCGCTGACACAAACTGCAACACAGTATTGGAACGGATCAAGCTTTGTAACATTGTCGAATGGAACAACTTATTATTTTAAGGTGCTGGCAGCTTTTGCAAGTGCTGGATGGGGTGGTGCATCTGCTGCATCGGGTCCGGTTACGCCGAACAATCTCCCATCTGCTCCGACATCATTGTTGGCAACCCCAGGTTATACCTCTGTCTCGATTGCATTTACAGCGGGATCTCAGGGAGGCTCCCCAATTAGCAATTACAAGTATTCCACGGATGGCACTAACTACACGGCATTTAGCCCTGCTCAAGCATCAAGCCCTGTATCCATCACAGGTTTATCCAGCGGAACAAGCTACACGGTCTATTTGAAGGCGGTTAACGGCGCAGGTGACAGTCCAGCATCATCGGGTGTTAGTTTTACAACAACCAACACACCGTCCGCCCCCACATCGCTGCTGGCAACCATTGGTAATCAACAAGTTTCCATTGCATTTACCCCAGGAGCAAACGGCGGCACACCAATTACAAACTACTCCTATTCCATGAACGGTGGTACGAGCTACACCGTATTTAGCCCTGCTCAATCATCCAGCCCTGTCGTGATTACTGGCCTGACCAATGGTACGAGCTACACGGTCTATTTGAAGGCGATCAATGTGAATGGTTCAGGTGCAGCATCCGCTGGTGTTACCTTTACACCGAGCACCACACCATCTGCCCCCACCTCTCTGGTGTCAACCAAGGGTGATTCGTCGGTGTCGATTGCCTTTACGGCAGGAGCAACAGGTGGTTCGGCGATTACGAACTACAAGTGGTCGTCGGATGGCACTAACTACACGGCGTTCAGCCCTGCACAAACATCCAGCCCTGTATCGATTACGGGTCTCACCAATGGTACGAGCTACACGGTTTATTTGAAAGCAGTCAATGCGAATGGTGATGGTGTTGCTTCCGCTGGTACTACGTTTACACCAAGCACAACTCCATCTGCCCCCACTCTTAACAGCTATACCCCACAAGATGGTGCGGTACAGGTAAGCTTTACAGCGGGTGCCACAGGTGGTTCGGCGATTACCAACTATCAGTATTCCACAGATAACGGTGCAAGCTATGCATCATTTAGCCCTGCACAGACATCGAGCCCGGTTACCATTTCAGGATTAGCCAACGGCGGAACATACAATGTGATCCTGAAGGCGATCAATGCAAACGGCCTGTCTCCTGCATCCAATATGATATCCGTTGTTCCAAGCACCACGCCGTCTGCCTCCACCATTACCAGCTATACTCGTCAGGCGGGCGGCATATATTTATATTATTCTGTAGGATCGACTGGTGGCGCAGCGATTACCAACTATCAGGTATCTACCAACAATGGATCGTCCTTTGTTACGCTAAGCCCTGCGCAGTTTTCAAGCCCCTTGTCCATTACGGGCTTGACGGATCTTACATCGTACAATGTAATCATTAAAGCGATCAATTCAAATGGTGTTGGCACAGCATCAAACACATTTACTGTGTTTACAAGCGTGGCTCCCTCTGCACCAACATCGCTGGTTGTAACAAACCAAAACCAGGCTGCACGAATTGACTTTACTCCTGGATATGACGGTGGTGCAGGCATCTCCAACTATCAGTACTCTCTGGATAATGGTGCAACCTTCACGGCATTTTCCCCTGTACAATATGGCTCGTTTGTTATTATCAGTGGATTGACAAATGGAAACTCCTATTACATTGCACTGAAGGCAGTAAACAGCAATGGTGCTGGCGCTGCATCAAGCGCTGTATTGGCACAGCCCGTTACACTGCCCTCGCCGCCCAGTTCTCTGGTTGCTACACTTGGTAATCAGAGTGCATCCATTGCCTTTACTGCAGGTGACAACGGTGGTCGCACAATTAACAACTACCAGTACTCGATTGATGGTGTTAACTATGTGCCCTTTAGCCCTGCACAGACTTCAAGCCCAGTTGTTGTATCAGGTCTGACGAACGGCACGTTGTACTCTATTACATTGAAGACAGTGACCTCTTATGGTGCCAGCAGTGCCTCACCCGCAGTTACGGTTACACCTAGCACCGTGCCTCATCCACCCACTGCTCTTGTTGCTACTCCAAGCAACAATCAGATATCGATTGCGTTTACCCCTGGATATCCAGAGGGTGCTCCTGTGACCAACTACCAGTACTCGATTGATGGTGGTGTAACTTTCACGGCTTTCAGCCCTGCTCAGCTTGTTAGCCCTGTTCTAATCACTGGTTTGACGAATGGTATTACATATACCATTCAACTCAAGGAGGTGAACATGGATGGTCCCTCGTTGGCTTCTGCTTCTGTGATGTCTGCCCCTGGTGCTGTCCCTGCTGCCCCCACTGCTCTATCCTCAGTGGATCTGTACAATGGTAACATTTCTCTCTCATTTACCCCTGGTTACAATGGAGGATTTAATCCAATCAACTACCAGTACTCTCTGGATGGTGGCAATACCTTCACTGCATTCAGCCCTGCCCAGACAAGCAGCCCTGTGATCATTTCAGGTTTGATCAATCGCACCAGTTACACGATTCAGCTCAAGGCAGTGAACGTAGTGGGTGTGGGTGCCGCCTCCGCCTCTCTCTCGCTGTACTACATGTGCTTCCTGGAGGGAACTAACATCCTTTGCTTCAATGGATCAAAGGAGGAGTACCGCAAGATTGAGTCACTGCGTAAGGGTGACCTAGTTAAGACTTTCATGGATGGCTACAAGGCCATTGACACCATTGGTTTTACCAAGGTATACAACCCTGGCAACGCAATGCGTAGCAAGAACCGCCTGTACAAGTGCAAGAAGGAGAACTACCCATCACTGACAGAGGATCTTGTGATCACGGGTTGCCACGCCATCTTGGTGGATGACATCACGGATGTTCAGAAGGAGCGTCTCATTGAGGAGCAGGGTAAGATCTACATCACAGATAATCACTATCGTTTGATTGCCATGGTGGATGAGCGCGCGGAGCCATTTCAGGAGGAGGGTCTTCATACGGTCTGGCACTTGGCTCTCGAGAATGAGAACTATTATTACAACTATGGTATCTTTGCCAATGGTCTCCATGTTGAGACTACCAGCAAGCGCATGATCAAGGAGCAGTCGGGCATGACCTTGGTGGAGTAATGTTTTTGTGTTTTTGTGTGTTTTTCCTATTTTTAAAAGGATAATCTATTTAAAAATAGTATGGAAGTACCAAATGATATAATTAATCTAATTCTATCCTTCCATGATCCCTCTCTTGTGATCATGAAGTATACTGCAGAGAATTGTTTACAACCTCGTATTCAATGGAATTCACCGGCTCTTTCGGAGTTAGAAGCAGTACTCTATATTCGTCGGTATCATGCAATGTATTGGTCACGATCACAACGAGATCAACATTATCGTGATATTCATAATGACTGTAAAATCTATTATGCATCTGTTTTTGACAAAAAAGGACGCCATCGTTCTTGAATGACTGGATTATGAATGGAATGTTTCCAAATCAAATTGGTAGCATGAGTCTGATAGGCTTTCAAGTGATTTTTATGTGTGGATAATGCATGAAAAAGAGTTTGAATGGCCTTATCCCATTCATTAATAGAGTAATGATATCCATAGGGCGCCCAGCCTTCTGAATTATGAAGAATTGGATAATTGCAATATAGCAGTTCTAGTGTCATATAATTATAATCATTGTTCCACTGATGTGTCAAGAAACAGGCCGAGCGATTTTCCTTTAAAATGGTATGAATATTTTTGCGACCAGTTAGTTTGATTCGATCATTTTTCCAGAGAGAAAGTGATCCTAGAAAATGATTATAGGCATTTGCCGAAAGTTTTAGACGATCCCCATTGATCACATGAATCTTTCCTTTCCATTCAGGATATTTTTTAGAAAATGCTTCTGCAAGTAGAAGAGTATAGAACGAATATTTTTGAAAGGATATATTGGGATCCATGACAACAAGATCCATCAACTGCCATGAATTGGGTGGAGTCCATTGGAGTGTTTCTTTGGAGCCATAGTGCGTGAGAAAACATGGATCCCATACATAAGGAACCACTTTACCTTGATCTAGTTCAACACGATTTAAGAGGGAGGCATAATCAAGATGCTGCATATAATGAGGGCTTGTCCAGATTTCATCAATTTCTCCGACAATATGATGGCCAAAAAAGATTCCTGGTGTATTTTGAATGGTTTCGATATCAATGTTGAGAATATTTCCGAGATACAGCTTCACGATTTTGCATCCGATCGTGCGAAGATATCCACGTGTTAAGGGATCCAGACTCATACCAATCTCAATCAGCATGCAAATGGGCATGGATTTCATCACAATTTCATTTTGTGATACGGCTCGATAGGATCGAATAAAGTCTTTCTTTTCGGAAGAACTATGGGAGTGTTGTAGTAAATACGGCTGATATCCCATACTCTCAAAAAGATCATAAAGAATAACAATATTTTGAGTGAGACCATTTAGAAACAAGCTATTATCATTTACATCATTTGAGGCAAGTACAATCATTTTATCAGAAGATGCTGTTAATGATGGTAATGTAATGGATGAATACTCTTCCGAAGGCATGATGGTGTTACCTGGTAACGACATTCTTATGAGTATAACAGTCTCATATCTTTATATTAACCTATAATAAAGATGTCAGCCTTATCTACTTTTCCTAGTACTCATTCTATTCCTCCTCCTTGTTTTTATACAATGGGAGGAATTGCTACTTTTTTAAATCAGAATCCAAAATATAAGGAATATTTTTTAGGAGATACAGAAATATCAAATGATTTACTTGTTCCTACATCAACCTTATCAATCATGGGATATAATCCAGAAAATGTGCCGATTCCATTGGGTGTTACTAATCTTTCTCAATCACAGGCTCTGATGTATCAACAACAGCTTGACTTATATCGAAAGGTATATGCGTATAATTCAAATGCTTATGTGAATTTTATTTCGATTCCAAGAAATCCAAAAGGTCCTGTCTATTTTCGATTCCAAACCTATAAAGATTATATGAATTATAAATCGTCGGTCTTACTGGTAAATAAATTATATCCATTTCAGAAAATGGCATATGCCAAAAATCCGGCTGGATCGACACTAGGATGGATTGTGCCTTTTCCTACGCTTTAATGCAGAGTAAATAAATAAAGCAATTGATTGAGATCGGAGATCATTTCGTCACGAATATTTATTAAATCCGTATCGGCAGCTGCCTTAAGAGATTTAGTCAAAGATCCCTGTAGATATTTAATAGCGGCTTTAATCAAGCGTGCTGCGCCAGCTTCAGTTAAATTCTGTAAATGAATCGTTGCATTTGCACCTGTAATACGAGGGCGACCATATTTTCCGATGTATATTTCAACAAAGGAATCAATGCTCTTTTCCATTTTCTCTAAGATCGTATCGGTTGCAATGTGTCGGGCGTAGACTCTGGTTTGCCAATGATATAATTTGACTTGATCGCGTAACTGCAAAAAGAAGTGGATATGATCGGCTGACATTTATTTAGTTATTCGAAATAAAATTGAAAATGTGAACACTTTACAAAATAAGCAACCATGTGCAAACACTGCCAAGACGTTCTGGGCGATCTTGCCCTGCCCCACGATGAATCTAAATGCCCTCTCCAAAAATCATTCTATTGCTCTACCTGCGCAAAATATGGACATCTCACCAATAAATGCCCCGCCAAACCATCTACATACTACACAGAACCATGCTTCGTAGAACAATTGATTCCTCATACCCTCTTGAAAGAGTATAATATTACATCACGTACTCCGCTTCCTTTAAGGAAGAATGAAGAGCCCCAACGTCTTCTTGAGATACAGGATGATGATCGTGTGATTACTGCATATTTAGCAGCACGATCAATCAAATCCAAAAATAAGAGACATGCGCTCGAGGAATATGCGAGACAGCAAAATATGCGATTGGTGTATATCAAATAAGATAAAATTGAATCTTATTTTTATTTTAGTAAAATGTACAAATCATGCTGAGTCTAATTAAACGCATTTCTCCTTCACTATTTCGAACTTCTGTATTTCAAAATGCAAATTATTTGGGTAGATGGAAACTTGAAAATGAAAATAAGACGTATTTGAAGGCGGACTATGCAAATAATGATCATTGCAGTTGTTCTCATCTTCCAACGGAGGATAATACATATGATGATGTGGACGATTATTCGCCATTCTTAGTTGAGTTCGTCCAAGATTATTCAAAGCAGTAGAGACAGAATGATTTATTTTTATTGAATGAAATAGAATGAGACGCATGATGAAATCAAGAAAACATAGAAAAAATAAGAGACCTGCTACTCGTAAACAGCGTGAAAAGCGTACACGTCATAATCGAACACTACGTAAGCGCATTCGAGGTGGACACGTTGATCAAGAAACAACCGAAACATTGGAAGGAGTTCCTATCGAATCTCGTGAGACCGCAATGGTTGCAGGACCAGGATTCAGCATGAGTGCAGGAGAATATGAAGCCATGATGGAACAATTGGATCGTGATGGATCGGACTATTAATTCCGGTACTAAAGTGCTTGAAAGTGTGTAAATTACATTCTATTTGTATTGCATCAAATACATAGAATGGCATTACGGCATGGTTCTTTAGAAGCACAACGAAATAGTATTGAATACGCGAATGCCTCTTGGGAAGAGGACTCTCTTCCAGCCATATCACTTGATGGTGCGGTACCTGGAATCTATCGATCAACAGTGACCAATATCCTTTCCAAGCATTGCATGGAGGTGAAATTAGTATCAGAAGAATCAGTTCAAACGAGTGCACATATTTCCAAGAAAAAGTTAAAAGATCTAATTGCAAAACATAATAATGAAATTTTTTCATTTATGGAGAATCCTGAAAAATCACCCAATATTCTTGGAACTGCGGAGACGATTTTTCGTAGGTATGGTCATGAACTTCCATCTATTCGAGGAACCAATCGAACGACAATGCTAAAAGAACTGCATTTAAATGCAGAGGTGGATGAGGCACTTATTGAATTTAATGAAGGTCTAAAACGAAATGTAGAATCAGGAGGAGGAATGGAGGATTTTGTTCGACAAATGCGATGGTTAATAACACAATACAAAAATAAGGGGGAAGAAGTATTACGATTAGAAACAAACTTATTTCAGAAAATAGATATGCTGGATAAGGTTAATAGTCGTTTACCAATGATTACCAGCTTGGCTCAAAATGATGAATTAGGAAATGTAATCGATGCATTTTCAAAATATGCTGAAAATGTATACCAAACTGCACATTTTGAAGAAAACTATAAGGATCTGATTCAGGCTTATAAGAAATGGAATGTATGTCGTCAGCTCTTATCTTTTCAAAATGTACTACGTTGTGATGGAGCAGAACCAGCATGTTCTATTTGTTTATTGGATCCTATTTCAGCAGCGATTGTTCCATGTGGGCATACATTTTGCGGAACCTGTGCCAAAAAACAAAATACAACATGTTTCATTTGTCGTGGCCAAATCCGTGAACGGGTCAAGCTTTATTTTACATAGTTTTATATTTTGCTTATTTTAAGATTAAATCTGCACCTGGAACAAAGCAACGCTTTGCAACACTGTAATTGAACCTATGGTTCAATCTGCAACTGGAAATCATTTGGTCGAAGTGCCACTGCCCTTAATGCTTCTCGTTGTTCATCTGTCAAATCTGTGACCTCGCATACTTTCTGAAAGAGCGACTCTGCAATCGAATACCATAATTCGTATAAGATGGTATTGGGATCCATGGTTGCCGTTTATTTTGCTACAATACATTTCAATTTTATGAAAGCATTTAAACCTTGTATGCTAGTATTATACTAAAGATGGCAGAAGCAAATGAAGTATCTGAAGCCTTGACCACGCCCCAAGAAAATGAAATTGCGATGTTGACTCATTCGATTATTGAATGGCGTCGCCTCAAAGAAGAGAATGATCGTCGAAAGCAAGAAATGCGTGAAGCCAATACAAAAATGAAAGCACTTGAAGATATTATTGTACGTGTGATGAAGAGTCATAATATTGGTGCATTGGATTTGAAGAATTCAGGTGGTCGTGTTCTCTTCAAAAAGTCGAAGCATAAGGCGGGTCTGGGTCAAAAGAATATGGAAAAACTAATTGCGGAGCATTTGGAATCTCAAGAGAAAGCCATTAATCTGATGAAATATATTCAAGAGCATCGTGAAGTAGTAATCAAAGAATCGATTGCTTATGAGAAATCATCATAAAAAAAGCGGCACTAAATAGATATGTTAAAAGAATTGTGTCAAGCAGGCGTGGAGTGTATGACCGATATGCCTAAACCTTTTACGAGTCGTAAAGAATATCCTGAACACGAAGAACACCATGATCGTGGTGAATACTCTACGGATCGTAGAGAACCGTCTATGCGTCGCAAAGAGCATGAGGAGCATTCATGGTTGGAGGGATCCTATAAGGCAATTGCAGTTACGGTTCTTACTTTTCTATTTTCTATCTTAATTCTTTCTTTTGTTGGTAAATTCTTATGGAATGTCTCTGTGGTACAAATGTTTACGATTGCACGTCCGGTTGAATCGGTCTGGCAAATTATTGCATTAATGCTCCTCTTGTCTCTTCTTCGTTAAAATGGTCTATAAGTAGAAGATGTTACAAGATCTATGTAAAGCAGGTGTTGAATGCATGACAGATATGTCTGGATCCTCTACGGGTCATGGAGAATCTTATAAGACAGTGATTGCTTCGATTCTTTCGTTGATTGTATCGATTATTATTGTCTCTTTTGTCGGTAAATATTTATGGAACGCATCCGTGGCAGAACTCTTTACTGTTGTACGTCCGGTTCAGTCTGTCTGGCAGATCATTGCATTAATGCTTCTAATGTCACTCATGCGATAAATTATTTGTAGCTTATAAGTAGAATTATGTTATTGCCTCTCCTTATTATTGTATTTTTTGCAATTATTGGGTACATTATGTATCTAAATTGGCCGGCACGCTCCACAGGTCATAGTTGCAATGAGTGCGGTGCTCCTCCAAGCCAATGTAGATGCCATAAGAAACAATGTGATCGATGTGGTATGCCAAAGCCGCAATGTGGCTGCCCGAAGAAGGAGGGATGTCAGTTTTGTTAAAAGATAAGCAATACATTATGTATCGTATATCTTTTATTTTTCAGTTAAGGTTTTATGTTTTTAAACAACACCATTCCAGACAAGCTATGGTGGTGTTTTTAAACAACACCATTCCAGCCACTAGCGGAAACTCCACCATATTTATAATCATAGGTGCCAAGATCCTTCAGGGATGGAGGTTCCACGCCACCTACATTGCCTCCCTCTGTCGAACCGCCATTCTGTTTACTATAATCGGTCTTCAAGCAACGGCTGGTGGCAACATCATAGACATCCTCCCACGCCTTCTTAAATAATTTTTCTACTTCAACAGACTGTATTTCAGATAAATTGGCCTCTGTACATAATTTACGCAATAGAACACGACCGCGATCACGCCATGTAGCAAAGATAATATCTAGATCACGTGCAGCAATGGATTGATTCAAGCACATTGCACAGATCTCACCAGTATTCATACGATCATGAGCTGTTTCAAATGCTTGTGTGCGCGTGGCTTCAACAATTCCGCTGGGAGAAAGTAAATCCTTCTTCAAACAAGCCAGTTTACTTAGAATCAGTTCCATTTCTTTATAATCAGCGGAGGCATCGGATACGCCTGCAGGAACATTATTGGCAGAAGCCACAATATCTAGTAACTGAGATCCTTCAGGAAGAGTCCGGAGACAATCAGGGTGTCCTGATCCATGTGCCACACCACCGTAAAATCCTTCATTCATTCGGTCATAACTGGGAGTACTGTTCATGAATTTAACAACAAAAAAGACAATGACGGCGATGATAAGCATCGTCGTAATGAATTGATAAGGAACTTCGTTTTCCATTCTCTATTACTTCAACCTATATTTACTTTTTATTTGTTTCTAACATTTGTTGGATAAGAATAGTATGAACGCAAGTGACATTGTTAACGCAAAACAAAATAAGACACTATTTGGTGCCTATCGTAGCTCTTTTTTAACAGCTTCTACTGTTCTCAGCAGCATCAATCCAATGAGTTCGATTAATGGTCGTGGTGGTATTACCTCCTATTATTCTACGTTGAGGACAGTCAACACAAGCAATTGTTTTTCTACCTTTCAGACCTATGAATTAGAGCGTGACCTTCAGGCGGGACAAAGCCTATGTGGTGTATGCATTCCTTCACAACTTCAATGGAAATATTTAACTTCGACAACCATGACATTTTATAGTACAACATATAGTTCTTTATCAACGCCGAGTACATTTACTTCTACCACAACAACAATTCTTACCGCACCACCTGTTGTCATTTGCCCGCTTATTTCATTTTACCAAGGAAATAAGACATGTTAATAGATGAAATCAAGCGATTTACTCCGACTTCGTGTAGGAGTTCCACCCTATCCTGGGACAAGACCATCATGTCATCCTGTGTCTGTCCTCCCGCCATTTTGTCCTGTAAAAACAGCATCAAATGCCGAACCTGCTCCACCAACAACTTGTGGAATTACTACAAATTGTTTATGTCAAGAAAAGTCATGCAACTCCTCCTGTAAAAAGTCTTCGTGTAAAAAGTAGAGATTTCAATTTTTTTTAAAAAACCCTCCTCCACAGAAGTCCGGGCAAAAATTGTATAAAAATAGTTTAATTTAAAATAGTTCCTTTTAATATAAAATGTCTCCTACTCCTGATCTGACCAATCCAACTTCGACCGTTCTTTCGAAGACTGGCATTACCGCTACCTATGATACTACTGTCCAGCACATCTCTTTTGTTGGAAAGACCTTCAGTATTGACCATGGTCTGCAGGTGTCGGGTAATGTAGCTCAATTTTCGTATGATGTGGATGCTAGCGCATCGAATGATACTGCCGCTTCCATCTCTACGGCTGGTGGTCTGGCTGTAGCCAAGAAGGCCTACATTGGTGACGATCTCCATGTTACTGGCAAGGCCTATCTGGGTGATCTCGATCTGGGTGGCAGTGTGGCGCTCGATTCAACCGCCTCCTCCACTTCCACTATTACCGGTGCCTTAACAGTTGCTGGTGGTGTTGGCATTGTTGAGAACATCTATGTTGGTGGCCTTGCTGATGTTGCTGGTACCTTTCATGCCGCTGGTGATGCAACACTGGATTCACAGCTGTCCGTTGCCCATAAGGCCTCCTTTAACGATGAGGTCGACGTTGTCGGCATCCTGAAGTCGTCGAATAATACGGATGCCTCCTCCGCTACCGATAACGCCGCTGCCGTATCTACGTTAGGTGGTCTCGCTGTAGCCAAGAAGGCGTACATTGGTACCAATCTTAACGTTGGTGGCGACTCGTCGCTTGCTGGTGCATTGGCTGTTACTGGTGCTGCGACCCTGTCCAGCACACTGGGTGTGAGTGCCAAGGCAACTCTGAACTCTCTGGAAGTGACCAATGCGTCAAATCTGTTGGGCTCATTGGCTGTGGCTGATGGTACTACCCTCGGTGGTGACTTGCAGGTGAATGCGAATGCATCAGTAACTGGCACACTTGCAGTTACACAGGGAACAACCCTGACTGGCGGTGCGACGATCTCTCAAACCGCCGCTCTGGCCACAATGACTGTTTCTGGAACATCAACTCTTACTGGAAAGCTGACATCCAATGGTGCGGCTGATCTAAAGAGCACTCTTGATGTCACTGGTGCTACCACACTGGGCAGCTCCCTCACCGTTAATTCTGGTGTGACATTGAATGCAACCTCTGATGCTTCGTCATACTCCGATGGAAGCGCAGCGCTAGTCGTGGCAGGTGGTCTTGCTCTGGCTAGAAATGCTTGCATTGGTGGCCTTGCTGATGTTAATCTGACTCTCCATGTAGGTGGTGATGCCACGCTGGATGGACAGTTGTCCGTTGCTGATACGTCGTCCCTTGCTGAGGTTGATGTTTCTGGTATCTTGAAGTCATCCAACAACAGCAACGCCTCGTCTGCTTCGGATAACACTGCCGCCATTTCTTCGTCGGGTGGCTTGGCCATTGCGAAGGACGCCTATTTTGGTGGCCTTGCTGATGTGACTGGCAACTTTCATGTTGCCGGTGATGTGACCTTTGATCAGGCCTTGACTGTCACTGGCACAGCAACCTTGGCCAATCTCAGTATGTCTGGTTCGTTGGCCTTGAACGGCACCAATGATGCCACTTCCTACTTGGACACCAACGCTGCCTTGCACCTGGATGGTGGTCTGTCTGTGGTCAAGAATGCCTACATTGGTGGCAATGTTGGTGTTACTGGCACATTTAATGCCACAGGTGATGCAACCCTGCATGGTACAGTTGATATCAAGGATGCTGCAACCCTCGAGTCAACCCTGGATGTATCGCTCAAGACAACTCTTGGCGCTGCCTTGGATGTTACAGGTGCGGTTACTCTGAAGAGCATCGATGATGCATCGGACTCGGCAACGGGTGGTGCTCTGACCGTTAAGGGTGGTATGGCTGTTGCTAAGAAGGTCTATATGGGTAGCACCCTGGACGTTGCTCAGGCTGCTTCTCTCGCCTCGACCCTTGCTGTAACAGGTGCTGCAACATTTTCAGACAACGTGTCCATTAGCGGCAATTTGACTGTTAGTGGAACAACCACTTCTTTGAATACCGAGACGCTCACTGTGAAGGATGCTGCCATTCTTCTTGCAAATGAGAACAGCGCAAGCGATGTTATTGATTTTGGTGTTGAGGGTGAATACAATGCTGGTTCAGGTGTTGTTTATGCTGGTTTCAAGCGCATTCACGGCACAGGTGAGTTCGTCTTCTTTCAGAATGCAGCAAACCAGATTGAGAGTCAAAACCCATCCAATGATGCCTACGCAGTCGTGATGGCCGATTCGTTTAACTGCGCCTCGGATGCCCGTCTCAAGAAGGATGTTGTTTCTCTGGAGAATGCTCTGGACAAGATTGACTCGATTCGTGGTGTTCACTATAACTGGATTGATGAGAACCAATCCAAGGATCGCCAGGTCGGTGTGATTGCCCAGGAGATCCAGGCAGTCTACCCCGAGCTGGTTATGCAGGGCGGCAACGGTTATTTGTCCGTTGATTACCCGAAGTTGACCGCGGTTTTGATTCAGTCCGTCAAGGAGCTGAAGGCCATGGTTCTGGCTCTTGCGAACAAGTAAATTGAACGCATAATAAATGCTATCATATAAATAATTAATATGATATAATTTATGGATGTAGTATTCTATAATATAAAATCGCTGTATGATAGATTCATGGAGCCTAGCTATATTCTTACCAAGACCCGATACGCTGAACAGGGTGTTTCGGTAAAATATAAGGATACCAATGGTAATCCTTCGGAACAGAACATTTCTTTTGCGAACAAGACCATCACCATGGATAGTGGCCTTAATGTGACAAGTGGTGATGTTGTAGTGGGAAGTACATTACATGTTGCAGGTTCTGCAAATATTGATGGTGGAATGACAGTATCCGGTGCGTTAAATATTGTCAATACGGATGTAACAATTGCACCTATTACGTATAATGGTCAACCTTTCATAGGTAACAATGGTCCTACTGGTGTAGCTGGACCCCAAGGCAAGGATGGAGTAACGGGTTTACAAGGTCCTCAAGGTGCCGCTGCAGAGAACCTTACCATTGGTTTGTACAATGGAACATCTCCCACGGGAACCATACCAAATATACAGAATTTGTATTTTGATATGACGAGTGGATTTAATGTTTCAGAATATGACCCATCTTCTGCCATTATTTCCATGAATAGTGCATTCAAGTATTGGTATATTGATGCGGAGAATGCGTCACAACCTGCTGCATTAACCGCACATGGTGAGGATGGCATCAATTTGTTTGGAGGAACGGGTATTACCATAACGGCGGGCACAGGGGCAAGCAGCAGTTCGAATACATACCCATATCAATCGTTAACATTTTCGATTGATCCATCCATTCTTACAAGTGGAACTCAAGGTGGTCAAGGTGTTACAGGTGCTAATGGTGCTCAAGGATTCACAGGAGCCACAGGAGCCCAGGGTGCTCAGGGATCCCAAGGCGTTCAAGGCACTCAAGGCACGCAAGGTGCGCAAGGATTCACAGGCGCCCAAGGAGATCAAGGTGCGCAAGGATTCACAGGCGCCCAAGGAGTGACAGGTGCTCAAGGACCTCAGGGAGTACAAGGTACACAAGGCGTGCAAGGTCTTAGAGGACCTCAAGGCACTCAAGGATTCACAGGATTCACAGGCGCCCAAGGAGATCAAGGAGTCCAAGGATTCACAGGCGCCCAAGGAGATCAAGGTGTAACAGGAGCCCAAGGTACACAAGGATTTAAAGGAGCCCAAGGTGCCCAAGGTGCCCAAGGCACCCAGGGAACTCAAGGCGCACAGGGATTCACAGGAGCACAAGGCGCACAGGGATTCACAGGAGCGCAAGGATTCACAGGAGCACAAGGAGTCCAGGGAACAAATGGAACCCAGGGCACACAAGGAACGCAAGGACCTCAAGGTACACAGGGCACACAAGGAGTGACAGGAACATTTGCATTTACTGGACCCACAGGCGCAGTGTTGTACTATAATGGAACTAATGTTGTAGGAAGTGCATCATTTACTTTTATACCGAGTACCACAGATACCGCAGCAGGTGTGGTTATTTCGGATGCGTTAACAACAACCTCTGGAATTGAGGATGCATTTGGCATTCATACAACTGTCTCGGTGTCTTCAGATGCAGATTCTTTTTTTAATGGTGTAGGTGTTGGAATTGGAGGAGGAGGACTTCCTAGTAATACCATGTTAGGCGCGCTTGTCTTACAGAACAATGTATCAGGTACATGCAATGTAGGTGTCGGACAAAATGCATTATATGCTAACAAAGCAGGTCAGTTTAATACTGCAGTAGGATATGCCGCACTTTATGGTAATACAGGTGGTCAACAAAATACAGCGGTTGGTTCCAATACATTATCCTCTTCACAAGGAATGGGCAATACCAATGTAGGATATCGATCAGGTCAAAAAACCTCAAGCGGTGCATTAAATACAGGCCTAGGAAGTTATGCAGGTTATGGTGTAACAACGGGAGGAAATAATGTTAGTGTAGGATACCAGGCAGGATATACAAATGCGACAGCATCAGGTAATGTGTTAATTGGAAATCAAGCAGGTTATGGTGTAACGACTGGAAATAACACAGTTGTTGGTAATCAGGCACTCATTCATGCCAATTCGACAGGCACAAATGATGCATTTGGATATCAGGCGCTTTACAACAATGCATCGGGTACAAACAATGTTGCCATGGGACAACAATCGTTATATGCCGTGACTACTGGAGGAAATAATACAGCGGTTGGTTATCATTCAGGTAATGCATTAACAACAGAATCGAACAATACAATTGTTGGTGCATTTTCAGGAAATAATGGTACAATTGACATTCGTGGAACCAGTAACAATGTTGTATTATCCGATGGTGCTGGAAATGTGATGTTGTATGGAACACCATCAACGGGTGCGATTCTGCTGGGTGCGCCTACTGCGCCAACCGCTCCAACAGGAACCAATAATACACAAATCGCAACGACTGCATTTGTAGCGAATGCGGTGAGTGTTGTACAGGGTCTAACGGGTGCAACAGGTATGCAAGGAGTTCAAGGTGTTCAGGGATTCACTGGTACAAAAGGATTCACTGGAGCAACTGGCGCACAAGGAGTTCAAGGATCTCAGGGATTCACAGGAGCCACAGGAGCCCAGGGTGCTCAGGGATCCCAAGGCGCAACAGGTTACACGGGTGCCATTGGAACAGGCGCGACGGGTCTAACAGGACCTCAAGGTCTGCCTGGTCCCACATCTGGTCTGATTTATTATTTTAATGCAGACATCACCTTGGATGCAACAGGATATTATCAGTTGTCATCATTATTGGATGCAGGTATCGCGAAGGTTATTACTGTTTCTGGCGCGGGACCCAATAATGCTGCATTAATTGCTAGTTTTATTACGCCGATCTCTGTGCCCAATTTGATCAATGTTCCTGCAGGAATTTGGCAATTCTCTTATTTTGCATCGACGAGTGCTAATAATAATACAACCGCAGGTATCTATACAGAAGTGTGGACAGCAACGGTAAGTGGATCCACATGCACACTAGGAACAAAATTGGGAACAAGTTCTACTAATCCTGAAATTATTCAGAAATCATCTGGTTATGATTTACATAATTCAGCAGTATATATACCATCTACAACGATTACCACAAGTACGCGTCTTGCAGTCTTATTTTATTTGTACAATCTTCCCACGAATCAAACGATGTCGTTATCGTTTGAGGATGGTACACCAGGCCAAGTGATTACTTCATTATCAACTGCCATTATGGGTCCAACGGGTCTAACAGGAACTCAAGGTGCGCAAGGCATGCAAGGAGTAACTGGTTACACTGGTGTAACGGGTGCAACTGGTGCAACTGGTGCACAAGGCATTCAAGGTGTTACAGGAACATTCACCTTCACTGGACCAACTGGAGGCATTCTGTTTTATGATGGAGCCAATGTTCAGGGAAATACAGGATTTTACTACACACCAACACCTGGACTAACCGCGACAGCAATGAATAATCCATTGGGTGTGGTGATTCAAGATTCACTTAACACCAGTGGAATTTATGATTATGGCGGTATCATCACTACCTACGTGAATACGACCCAAGATGCACAGATCAATTATGTAATGGTTGGTCAAGGAAATTCATCGCAAGCTCCATTTTGTTTAGCGATTGGACAAAATGCACCTCTTGGCCAAAACATATCGGGTGTTGCTAATACCGCCGTTGGTAATTCTGCATTAATAATAAATACAACAGGCAATAATAATACAGCGGTCGGATCAAATGCACTTGCTGGCAATACTGGTGGAAACTATAATACAGCGGTTGGAGTAAATGCGTTGGTAAAAAGTCAAGGAAACTATAATACATCGCTTGGATATTACTCTGGTTCAGGTGATGTTGTTGGTGCCAATAATACATTTATTGGAGCACTATCAGGTCTTAACTTCACTGGATCCAATAATATTACACTGGGATATCAAGCAGGAAGAAGACTCTTAGGACCCACAGGATCCAACAATATTTATATTGGAGCCAACACGGTTCCTTCTGGATCTACTGCATCCAATGAAGTAGTTATTGGTGGAGGCCTAACAGGTGTAGGTGTGAATACAACCTTAATTCAGGGACCTGCCTTTCAATCCAACGCATCTGCTGCATGGTCAGTCATCTCTGATTCACGTTTAATTGGCTCCACAGGTGCCAACACAGATGGTCTCAATAAAATCCTTCCCATCAATGTTGTAAGTTATACTTATTTACCTCCTTCTTCAATCCAAGCTCCATTGAGCAAGGCGAATGCAGTAGGAGCCACAGGAACACAAATCGGTG